>SAMEA104315422__coassemble_112_pt1 | contig 61010 bp, 37 predicted proteins | sample SAMEA104315422__metabat2_high_PE_007 | metagenome-assembled genome bin SAMEA104315422 (sample SAMEA104315422) | gut metagenome | biome: Monkey gut; feature: monkey-associated habitat; material: faeces | place: China | collected 2013 | reverse complement strand
GAAGGGATTGACCGCTGCTTCGCTCAGATTGAAAACATTAAACGACAATCCCTAATTATCTGCAGGGCGCTGGTGTCTATATTCAGCGACCCTTTCCTGAAGGAGCATCTTGCCTTCCGAGGCGGCACGGCGCTGCACAAACTCTATCTGGAGCCGCAACCCCGCTATTCGGAAGACATCGACCTGGTTCAAGTGAACGCTGAGCCCATAAAGGAGACGATGGACCATCTGCGCGAAGCCTTATCTTGGCTGGGCGAACCCGTAGTCAAGCAGAAGAAACACAACAACACTCTCGTCTTCCGCGTCCAGCCGACTGACTTAGGGGCCGGTGAGATCCACCTGAAAGTGGAAATCAACTGCAAGGAACATTTCAGTGTATTCCCAATGGTGCGGGTACCATTCTCCGTTGAAAACGATTGGTTCAGCGGACAGTGCGAAGTGCTCACCTATGAACTGGACGAGTTGGTCGGGACAAAAGTCCGTGCCCTCTATCAGCGTCTTAAAGGACGTGATCTTTTCGACGTTTACACCGCGCTCATAACCGGCAAACTGAATCTCGGCCGTGTAATGACGGCCTATGACCGCTACCTACGCTTCGTGGCCAGCCATGCTCCAACATACAAGGAATTCGTGCTAAATATGGATGAGAAAATGCATAATCCCGAATTTCTCGGCGACACCACCGACCTCCTCCGTCCCGGCCTCACCTTCGATCCGCAATCTGCCTGGGAAAAGGTCCGTGAGGAAATTGTTTCATATCTTATAAAGTAATCATCAAAGAACCCTGAAGAACGTATAAAAAACTGTTGCAAGATATGAATTCTGCGGTATAAATACAGCAAAAAGTGAGAAAAGTTGCGGTGTTTTTCTGGCAGATGTGTGCGGGAAACGATATGTCACATATCGCGCGTTGATGACGTGAAGTGAAATGAAGGCTTTATGCAAGATTTGGCGGATCTCGGGATTGTATAATCAAAGATTAGTTTTAATTTTGTACCTTTAATGTGGATAGAGTGGAGTGAGTATTTCTGTCCCTATAAAGATGAGAAAAATAGCATACGCATTTAAATACTGAACTTATGAAACGCATTTTTGTTCTTTTGGCGGCTATTGTTTTGGTCTTGCCGCTTTGGGCCCGGAGGGAACCAAATGTCCCTCAAGCTTATGCCTATGGTGTCTCTTTGGATGTGCAAGGCGGTTATGTTCTTATGCCTTATTCGTTTTATGGAGAGAAGCGGACTGCTCTCGGAATTGGAACCGGTGGGGAGTTTCAGTTGCGCACCACCTATTTCATCGGGAAGCATTGGGGAATGTTTGCTTCCTTTTCTTATTTGTCGGCAGATATGGACGATGTTGCTTATTTCTGGACAGTGAACAGGGCTGACGGTGGACGCTACCGTTATGGCAGGTTGCCCGATTCCGGCTATTACTCGGGAAGTAACCGCTTGTCTGTGGAAAATGATTTTTCTGCGGCCGTATTCCTTGTTGGAGCAGCCTACAGATATGATTTCGGAGGCTGGAGCCTGTGTCCAAGAGTGGGTGTAGGCATCACTAACTTTTCCGGAGATTTCAAGAGCTACCAACGCATACCTCGTGATGGAAGCGATCCTACAGTTGTGGGATTCAAGCAGATAGCCTCTTCCTATCCTGACTATTTGGCGCAGCCTAACTTGCTTGACAAGAAGAATATTTCACCGGCTTTCTCGCTCTCGCTACAGTTGTGCTACACCTTCAACAGGCATTTCTACATTTCTGCAGAGTGTGGATTCAAATCCTTTCCGAATGAACTCAGGTATTCGAAAAATGTTTATGAGTTCAAAAAATCCTTCGAACCGTCCAATTGGGCCGAAGCTGTGGGATTGTCAGAGCTGGAAAAAAGGCAGATTATCGATTGGGGAAGCGAAAAGATATCACGCACGCGTTTGCCGTTCAATTTCTTGAACTTTAACTTCGGAATCGGTTGGTATTTGGGCCGTAACCGCTATCAGTCAGGCAGATATTCAAAATAAGGAGGGCTTATGAAAAAATATATATTTTCAGTTTTATTTTTTGTCGCGGCATTTTTTACTTGTGTCTCCTGCTACCGCAGCTTGGACACCATTGTTGACACGCCGCAGAACTACTATCTTCTCACCCTCGACAATCAGAGTGATGTGGATGTGATCTGGTTCGTCCCTTTCCATAAAGGCGGATCGTCAACGGCGGAGCAGCTTCCTGAGAGTCTGGAAGGAACAAAAAACTGTCAGTTTGAGACAGAGGCTCATAATAGGCTGAGTGTGAGGATTAGTCAGAGTAAAGGCAGCCCTTTCGAGTCCTACAAAAAGGACGACGTTGTGCCGTTCTATGTCTTCGATGCCAAGGTTTTCAAGGAAGAGAGTTGGACAAGCATACTTGAAGGGAAAAAATGGTTGGCAAAGTTTAGCTACAGTGCTAAGGAAGTCATAGATATGGACAAAAAGATTGTGTACAAGGGCGGCGAATAGCCTTTGGCGAAGAACGGATTTGTCGAAATATCTGAAGATTATCCTCAATAATTGGGGAGGTTTGCGAGGAAATGATTATTTTTGTAGGATTTGTCTGCAGGAGATTGGATTTTGTGGGTCGGCGAATGTGGACGAATGAGGATAGTTGAATGTAAAATATTAAAAAATAATCATTTATGACACAAGATGAACTTTTTAAGGCATTGGTCGCTCACTGCAAGGAGTATGGATTCATATTCCCTTCGAGTGAGATTTACGACGGACTTGCTGCCGTTTACGACTATGGCCAGCTTGGTGTTGAGTTGAAGAACAACATCAAGCAGTATTGGTGGTTTGCGATGACCCGTCTGAACGAAAACATCGTGGGAATCGACTCCTGCATATTCATGCATCCGAAGATTTGGGAGGCTTCCGGACACGTCGGTGCGTTCAACGACCCTCTCATCGACAATAAGGATTCGAAAAAACGCTATAGGGCTGACGTGCTCATCGAGGATTATATCGCCAAACTTGAAGAGAAAAACAACAAGGAGGTTGAGAAAGCACGCAAGAAATTCGGAGAGGCTTTTGACGAGGCTAAGTTCCGCGAGACAAATCCTAATGTGTTGAGGAATACGGCGAAAATCGAGGACACTCGCAAGAGGATGGCGGATGCGCTGAATGCCAATGATTTGACTGCACTTCGCCAGATCATCATCGACTGCGAGATTGTCTGCCCGATTTCCGGGACGAAGAACTGGACGGACGTGCGTCAGTTCAACCTCATGTTCTCCACCCAGCTCGGCAATACATCCGACGACACAAACGTGATTTATCTTCGTCCGGAGACGGCTCAGGGTATTTTCGTAAACTATCTGAACGTGCAGAAGACCGGCCGTATGAAACTTCCTTTCGGTATCGCTCAGATTGGAAAGGCGTTCAGAAACGAGATTGTGGCCCGTCAGTTCATCTTCAGAATGAGGGAGTTCGAGCAGATGGAGATGCAGTTCTTCATCAAGCCGGGAACAGAACTCGACTGGTTTGCAAAATGGAAGGCTCAGCGTCTGGCTTGGCACAAGGCTCTCGGAATGGGAGCGGAGAACTATCGTTTCCACGACCACGAGAAGCTCGCACACTACGCAAATGCTGCGACCGACATCGAATTCAATTTCCCATTCGGCTTCAAGGAGCTTGAGGGAATCCACTCCAGGACAGATTTCGACCTCGGAAACCACCAGAAATTCTCCGGCAAAAAGATTCAGTACTACGACCCGGAAAGCGGCGAGAGCTTCACACCTTATGTAATCGAGACTTCAATCGGAGTCGACCGTATGGTGCTTGCGGTGCTTTCACACTCTTTCCACGAGGAGCAGCTCGAAAACGGAGAGACACGTACAGTGCTTTCAATCCCGCCGGCACTCGCTCCGGTGAAGGTTGCGGTGCTTCCGCTCATCAAAAAGGACGGTCTTCCTGAGCTGGCACAGAAGATTATGGACGAATTGAAGTACGACTACAATTGCCAGTACGATGAAAAGGACTCCATCGGAAAGCGCTATCGTCGTCAGGATGCCATCGGAACACCGTTCTGCGTGACTGTAGACCACGATTCGCTTAGCGACGGCTGCGTCACCATCCGCCACAGAGACACGATGGCTCAAGAGAGGGTGAAGATTGAAGACCTCCCGGGAATCATCGACAAGGAAGTCAGCCTCAAGACTCTTCTGAAAAAACTGTAGATGATTTTTGAAGTTTTGCTTACTCCGCGACTTTGGGGCAGACGCTTTCCGAGGTCGCGGAGTTTTTAATCGCGTGATTATGAAAAAATTACTCCTTCTGTTGCCTTTGCTTTTCGGGGGGCTCGCCGCGATCTCTTCTTCCGGCTGCACGCCTTTGGAAAACTGGGGCAAATCTCCTGACGAAAATCTTCTGACCTACTATCATAAAGGTCTGGAGGCTTACCTTGCGGACGACTACGACACAGCGATGCAAAATTTCTCAAAGGCTTCGAGGTATGTGTCGAAAGCAAAGGACCGCTATGCAGTTGCGCAACTGTACGGCAAGATGGCGAAGCTCTACACTCTTCTCTACGATTTTGATGCAGCGGAAAGAAAGGCTGAAAAGGCTGCGGCAATCTATCGAAAACTTGACGAAACATCGAGATATGCCGCGACACTTCTGGATGCCGCCAATATCAAGATGATTCAGGGCGAAAATGAAGCTGCGTCCGCTCTGATTGACAGCGTTCTGGCTAAAAGAGAAGGCTTGGATTCTGTTCAGTTGACAAATCTCTATTCCATTTTGTTGCAGAACACCGTCGAGAAAGAGGAGTACTCACTTGTGGACTCGATTGTGTCGGATTACTGTAGCGCTATGACGGGAAGGGACTCTCTTGTCGACTGGCTCGCAATTGCGGAGGCATATTTCGTTTCCGGGAATTATGACAAGGCTTCGCAAGTCTTTTTCGAGAGGACAGGTTTTATGAAGAGTATCGGGGAGGGGAACAGCGCATATCGCAGTCTGTACGAGGCCTCTTATTATTCGCTGCTTTCGCAAATTCTTGAACAATCAGGGGATTACAAGGGGGCTTTGGATGCATATTCGGAATATGTCCGTCTCTCTGATGAACAGGATTTGAGGATATTCGAGTCGAAGGCGCGTTTTGCGGAAGAATCTTTCGAACAGGAATTGAGGAGCCAGCAGTTGTGGTATATGAATCTGGTGATATGCCTGTGCCTCGCGCTGGTTATTATTGTTTTGGCTCTTGTGACGCTTGTGGTTTTGCGTGAACTTCGTCGTAGAAAAGCGGAAAACGAACACTTGAGACAGCTTCGTGACGAGGCTCAGAAGGAGATTGACGACCTTTTGTCGTGGAAGGAGAGGGTGCAGTTGGACGAAGAGTCGGTGCATCTTGTGGAAGAGCGTCTTGCTCTGCTCAACGAGTGCATTGTGGAACACATGGGCGGATACAAGGCCAATGTGACGGCAAAATTGGAGGATGTCCTGAAAGACAGGAGTATTTTCCTCGCCTCCACCCGCGCTTCTTTTATGCTTTCTCATGCGGAGTTCCTCGCCGGGTTGAGGGATAAGGGGCTTGACGGTAAGGAGATTTCGATTTGCTGTCTTGTCGTCTCCGGGGCGAGGGGAAAAACGGTCGCTTCTTACCTCGGGGTGACCGACGGAACCTTCCGCAATGCTGTGCTCAGAATCCGAAAAAAGCTCGGTTTGAACAATGATGTGCGGGAATTATCCAAATTTTTGCAGGATTTGATGGAAAATTCAGACCGTGGCGTGTCACATCCGGAGCTTTAGGTGGATTTATAAGTATTTGATAATCAATGGGTGTAAATTTGCGGTAAAACTTCCCATTTGACTGATTTGTTATAATAAATAATTGTCACACAGGATGTTATCCTATGTGACAATTATTATTTTGCACTTATGGTTTTAGATTATACTTTTGCAGCACTTCCAGATTTCTGGAGGTTACGAACACTATAAAATAAACACACTTGTTCTGTTTTGCAATTTTTACCTTAAAAACGATTTTTAGATTGCAATACCCAGATTTGATTTAATCTATGAAAAAGTAGACTAAACTATTTTTCTCTAAATGGGCTTTTACCTCGTGATGCCTCCAGTGATGGACGCTAAACGGGGTATAGCTTTTTTATGGGCTTTCCTTTCGGGGAGTGCTTGCCGGGGCACTACAGAGCCTTGGTGCCGCTTAGGATGTCTTCAGGAATGGCTTCGCAGCGGGTGTAGATGCAGACCTCGCTGCCGGAAGTCCAGGTCATCGAGTTTTCGCTCACCTCGCTCACGATGTAGTCCGATGCCCAGAGGCCCGCGTTGTAGTCGTACCAGCCGCCGGAAACATAGTAGTTTGTCCTTTCGTTTGCGCCGCTGATTTGGAGCTCATAATTCTGGAGAGGTGCGAATTTGTTGAAGACCTCGTCGAGCCAGTTGATGTCGGTCTTTGCGAGCTTCGCGTAGTCCTTGCCGGCGGTGAGTCCGACTTCATTTATCCCAGATTTGGTTTCAGATTGAAACCGGCTCTGTTCTCGAAATGCACTAATAACCTTAAAAACACGACGCCAAAGTTATGCATAATTTTGATTTGGTGCAAATTAGCGCACTACATTTTCCGGTATTCCGATGGGGTCATTCCGGTCTTGGTCTTGAAGAATCGGTAGAATGTCGTCTGGTTCGGGAAATTGAGATCGTAGACTATTGACTTTATGCTCATGTCCGAATATTTCAACAGGTTCTTCGCTTCGAGAATGACGAACGAGTCAATCCATTCGTGGGCTGATTTGCCGCTGACAGACTTTATGAGTTTGGAGAGATATTTCGGAGTGAGGTAGAGCTTGTCCGCATAAAACGACAGACTTCTTTCCTTTGTGTGATAGTCCCTTACGAGCAGAAGAAAATCCTCAAGGACGATTTTTGACCTTGTGGACATCTCGTCTCCACCGTTTTTCTTCGCCGCAGTCAGCCTGTCAGTCCACATGGCACCCATGAGGTAGAAGATGGATGAAATCAGAGCCGTCACGGACTCTCTCATATTCGGCATCCTCATTTTTGACACTTCCTGTATGAGATCGAAATATTTCCGGTAGAGTCCCCTCTCGTTCTCATTGATGACAACGCAAGGCGATTCGAGCAGGCGCAGGCTTTCGTTGTAGAGCTTGCTGAAGTCGAAGCGTGTGCTGGACATCAGGTCTTCCGAAATCGCGACAACGACAAAGTGTACGGATTCTTTTTCCCTCGGGTCTATGTTTGTTACTCTCACGATGTTGCCTGGAGTGTAGATGAACATGGAATCTTTCCTGATGGTGAATTTTTTGAGGTTTATCTCCACTTCAAACTCTCCCTTTATGCAGAAAAACGCCATATAGCCGTGGAAACGGCAGGGATATTCGATGATGTCCATCTTCGATTCATAGTGCATTTCTGCAATGAAGAGGTCGTCTGACAAATTGTCATTTACTATCGAGCCCTGAGACAAGTGCTTGAGTTCGCGGATGTTGACTTCGTGATATCTTTCCATATAATTTCGATATTTTCCCATTTTATTGAATTACAAAAATACGCAAAAATTATTAAAAAGTCGTTTTTTGCGACAAAATGTATATTTATGTATCCGATTTGCTATACATATTGTCTTATGTTTGGCAATCGTTTTGAATTATGGTCCATCGCATTCGATTCGGGTTTTCTGCCAGTTGGATGCAATGTCAGGAAAATAATTTAAAGATATAAAAAATGAAAAAGACAATGTGGATTATCGCCGCAGCACTCTGTGCGCTCCCGACTTATGCCGGAGCGCAGCAAGTTCTGACTCTTGACGAGTGCAGGCAGATGGCGGTAGAGAACAACAATTCGCTGAAGACGGCTCAGCAGAAAATCAAAGTTGCAGGGTATGACAGAAATATTGCCCTCGCAAACTATTTCCCGAAGATTACGGCAACGGGCACTTATATGTACACGAGCCGCGACTGGAAACTTATCGACGACGACAAGGCCGCTGAGATTCAGAATGCCGGGACCACTCTCCAGAACGACGTGACTAACAAGATGATGCAGATTATGTCGGACAAGGACGTGATGACAAAGTATATGACCGATGCCGCCTTCAAGAAATTGATAGATGGTCTTCAGACGACGGACATCGCGACCCCTATTAACGCGATAGGACAGCATATCACCGACGCGCTTACGCTTGACATGCACAATCTGTGCGGCGCGGTGGTTTCGGTCCAGCAGCCGGTGTTTATGGGCGGCAAGATTGTGGCTTCCAACCAGATGGCAAAGTATGCCGAGGAATTGGCGAAGTCGCAGTATGACGCGGAACATGCGCAGGTTCTCGCCGACATCGAACAGGCCTACTGGCAGATTGTCTCCATCGCGGCAAAGAAGAATCTTGCAGAGAACTATGCGGACCTTCTCCGTCAGATGGGAAAGGATGTGGATGCGTTGGTAGCTGAGGGTTTTGCGACTCCTTCGGATGCGCTTACGATTAAGGTGAAGATGAACGAAGCTGAGATGCTCTACACGAAGGCAACCAACGGACTCGCTCTTGCGAAGATGCTTCTGTGCAAGGAGTGCGGTCTTCCTCTCGATAGTGAAATTACTCTCGCGGACGAGACTCTCGATGCGATTCCTGTGCCTCAGATGAGTCCTGTAATCAGTGATGAGGAGGTTTATGCCGCAAGACCTGAAATCAAAAGCCTCGATTTGGCGAAGAAGATTTATGACAAGAAGGTTGCTGTGGTGCGTGCCGACGGACTTCCTACAGTGGCGGTGATGGCAAATTATGCGGTGACCAACCCTAATGTATTCAATGGTTTCCAGAATAAGTTCGGAGGTTTCTTCTCTGCGGGTGTGCTGGTGAATGTGCCTATTTTCCACGGCACCGAGGCCATCCAGAAGACCAGGAAGGCAAAGGCTGAGGCGGCTCTCACGCAATATAGGCTTGATGATGCGAAGGAGATGATTTCTCTTCAGGTGGCACAACTCCGCCAGCAGGAAGGCGAGGCTCTGGAGAAACTCACAATGGCGGAGAGCAATCTTGAGAATGCGGAGGAAAACCTTCGTGTCGCAACTGCCGGATGGAACGAGGGTATGATTGCCTCTAATGTGGTGCTTCAGGCGCAGACGGCTTGGTTGCAGGCTCATTCAGAATATATTGAGACCGGGGTGGAGCTGCAGATGTGTGCGGTTAATCTCGCCAAGGCCGAAGGCCGATTATAGACGAGGTTTGCTTTTTATCAAACCTCTCTATTCAAGATGAATGAGTAAGAATTGAAATACGTAATAATTGAAATAAAAACATAATACAATGGAAAAGACTCAGAAAAAAGGCAACATTTGGATTGGAATAGGAGTTCTTGTTGCACTGATTGCAGCGGTGTCTGTGCTTGGTATCATATTCTCACGGCCTAAAGAGGCTGTAATTCAAGGTGAGGCTGAGGCTGCCGAATACCGTATTTCCGGAAAGGTTCCGGGCCGTATAGAGGCGTTTTATGCCGCTGAAGGTGATATGGTTCATAAAGGTGACACCCTCGTTCTCATCGATTCGCCTGAGGTCCGCGCAAAGCTCGCACAGGCAAATGCAGCATACGCTGCCGCTGCGGCACAGCGCAATAAGGCCAACACCGGAGCACGCAAGGAAGAAATTGCCGGTGCTTACGAAATCTGGCAGAAGGCTCTTGTGGGCAAGGATATAGCAAAGAAAACCCTTGACCGTGCCACCCGTCTTCACGAGCAGAAAGTCATCAGTGACCAGAAATTCGACGAGGCGACTGCCCAGTACAATGCCGCTGCCGCTACAGCCGAGGCTGCAAAGTCCCAGTATGATATGGCGGTGAAGGGCGCACGCGAGGAGGATAAGGCTGCCGCAATCGCTCTTGTGGACAGGGCAAACGGTGCCGTGATGGAAGTGAAGTCTTATCTTTCAGAGCTCAAACTCACTTCTCCTGTTGACGGTGTCATTTCCGCACGCTACCCTCACGTGGGCGAACTTGTCGGAACCGGCTCCCCGATTATGACTGTGACTGACCTTTCTGATATGTGGTTCACTTTCAACATCCGCGAGGATAAACTCCACAGCATGAAGAGCGGCGACAAACTCCGCCTGAGCATTCCTGCACTTGACGGAAAAGAGATTGATGCAACTGTGACTTACATTGCGGCACGCGAGTCTTACGCCACTTGGAGGGCGACTAAGGAAACTGATCAGTATGATGCCAAGACTTTCGAGGTGCGGGCTGTGCCTGTTTCAAAAGTGGAAGGTCTTCGTCCTGGTATGACCGCCATCGTGGTCGGGAATAAATAAAAAGCGGATTGCTGCGTTACGCTCAACTTTTTAATCCTCACAACCGCAAGGTTGCTCCGGTTAAAAAGATTTCGCAAGCCTTGCACTCCATCTTTTTATTTATCCCTCCTATCTCAATGTGGTTATGAAAAATTTTTGGAAAGTTGTGCGGCGTGAGTTCGGGATTATATGCCGCAAACCTGTCTACGTACTCGGATCGGTGGTTATGATGGCTGTCTGCTGTCTTTTCTACCTGACATTCTTCAAGGCGGGACTCCCTGAGAAACTGCCGATCGGAGTTGTAGATTATGACAATTCATCCCTTTCACGCAATTTTTGCAGTCAGCTCGACGCGACCCAGCTCGGCAAGGTTGTCCATTTCGACAGTTTTTCCGAGGCCCGCGACGCGATGCAGACCGGTGAGGTGGCTTCCCTCTGCGTGATTCCGAAAGATATGGCAGCTGACGTCTATGCAAACCGTCGCCCTACTTTCACCTATTATGTAAATTCGCTCTATATGATTGCGGGAGCCCTGAGCTACAAAGACGTGCTCACGATGGTCACCCTCACGGGAGGAGCCGTCCAGAGAGAGGTCTTCCGTGCCAAGGGCTATGCGGAAGGGCAGATAATGGGGCTCATCCAGCCGATTGTGATAGACGAACACCACATCGGCAACCCGATGACAAGCTACAGCATCTATCTGAACAACATCATACTCCCGGGACTCTTGTGCCTGAGTATAGTTTTCGTTCTGATTTATGCCCTCTGCTCCGAACTTCGCTACGGGACATCACGCGAATTGATGGAGACTGCGGGAGGTTCTTTCGCTACGGCGCTTTTGGGGAAGCTCACTCCTTACACGGTTTTGTATCTCCTTATGGGACTGTTACTTGACCTTCTTATGTATGGTGTGTGCAAATTCCCGGTTGCGGGCAGTGTGGGAAATATGATTCTGCTTATGCTGGTCTTCATCATCGCCTGTGAGGCAGTTGCGGTGACGATTGTCGGGCTGGTCCCGGTGTTGAGGATAGCCCTGAGCATCGCGGCTCTGTTCACGATTCTCGGATTCTCATTCTCCGGATTCACATTCCCGGTCGAGGCGATGCCGAGAGCAATCCAGGGCATTGCGGTCCTTTTCCCGCTGCGATTCTACTATCTCGCTTATGTCCAGGAGGCAATTTACGGCACGGGACTGGGAGACTGGTGGCCATACCTCGTCTATCTTCTTCTCTTCCTTGTCGGTCCTCTCTGTGTGAGCGGACGCCTGAGGAGAGCGTGGGTAAATCAGAATTTCGACAGATAATGCCGTTTCGGTTTTGTCGTTCTGGTATTTATAATATGACATATATCTGCAATATCAGACAAGTGCGATGATATGTCAACAATATATGGGAATCTATAATTATGTTAAAAGAATTAAAACGCATATTCGCGGATTCATACGTCCTCATCATATTTTTGCTCGGCGGACTTCTCTATCCGGTTATATACGGTCTCATCTACTATAAAGGTACGGTGGACGAGATGCCGGTGGCTGTGGTCGATTTGAGCCAAAGTTCGGACAGCCGCAGGTTTATCCAAAAGATTGACGCGACCCGTGAGGTGGATGTAGCCTACAAATGTGTCTCTATGGCGGAGGCGCAGGAGTTGATGGAGGAGAGAAAGGTGCGTGGAATCGTCCTTTTTCCGGAGGATTACGGCGACAGGCTCGCAAGGATGGAACAGGCGACGGTTTCGACCTATGCGGATATGGCCAGCTTCCTCTATTATAAGAATATAACGATGGCGGTGAACCACGTGATGATTGACGAGCTCCGTACGATAGAGACGACACGTTTCGCGTCTTTGGGAATGACGGACGAGGCAATCGCACAGATGGTGGAGGCCATTCCGGCAGAGGAAAACATCCCGTTCAACACAAACTGGTCGTTTCTGATTTTCTTCCTTTCGGCGGCGCTTCTTCTTGTCATACAGCAGACTATGTTCTTCGGTGTGAGCGTGATGAACGGTTCGATGAGGGAAGGAAAGGCAACTCACGACGGCTCGCTCATCGGAAGGGCTGCGGCCTATGCTCTGGTTTATGTCGGCATTGCCTGCTACTGTCTGCTTGTGGTTCCGGCGCTGTTCAAGATGCCTCAGAGAGGTCAGCTTCCGGATTTGCTTGCGCTGATTTTCTTCTTCGTGATTGATTGCGTGGCCTTCAGTTTTACTTTCAGCCGCTTTGTGCGTCACAGGGAAACGGTCTTTGTGGAGCTGCTCTTTATGTCTTCTCTCTGCCTCTTCCTCAGCGGAACCATCTGGCCGGTGAGCTCGATGCCGCCGTTCTGGAAAGCGGTTTCGTGGGTGTTCCCGTCAACTTTCGCCATCCAGGGTTTCCACGCCATCAACAATGCCGCCGCCACTCTTCCGATGATTCGTCCACAGCTTATAGGCTTGATTTCCCAGTTCGCATTCTACAGCGTCGCAGCCTTCCTGATGGACTACCGCGAGCGAAATCACTACGAGTCCCGACTGCACGCTCTCATGGAGCGCCGCCACCGCCTCATAGCCGCCCGCATCGAGGCTTACCGTGCTTCCTGCAGCGCAGCCGAAGCCGCCGAGTAGCGCACCGCTCCGGCAGAACCCCAATCGGGGCGCACGCTCAACAGTCCGTGTGCCCCGATTTTTTATGCCCATTCCGGTTCATCCTGGAAAAGTTGCAGAAAACCCCCGAAAATACCGTGGAAAAGTTGCAGAAAAGCGATGAAAACACATTGGAAAAGTTGCAATAGATATGCTTAATAGAAAGATTGACAGTGATATAGAGAAACATTTCGCTTCGACAGGGAAAGCCTTGTTCCTTACAGGAGCGAGACAGGTCGGCAAGACGTATGCAATCAGGAAATATGCGCGGCAGCATGACTTGCGTCTGGTGGAGATTAACTTTCTTCTTCAGCCCGAGACAATTCCTATGGTCAGGGATGCCGGAGACATAAAGGACCTGATACTCAGGATTTCCGCTTATGCCAAGACACCTCTGATTCCTGGAAAGACGCTGATATTCTTTGACGAGGTTCAGGAATATGCCGACATAATGACTTGGGTGAAGGGACTCGTGGATGACGGCAGCTACTTATGTGCTCTCAGCGGGTCTTTTCTTGGCGTGGAGATGAAGGACATTCGTTCCGTTCCGGTGGGTTATATGTCGGAATATCAGGTTTATCCATTGGATTTTGAAGAATTTGTACTTGCTGCCGGGCTACCGGGGAATGTGCTGGAGTCATTGCGGATCTCTTGGGAACAGGGATCCCCTGTTGATGAGTTTGTCCATCGGAAGATGATGCAGATGTTCAGGCTCTATCTGATTGTCGGAGGGATGCCGGCCGCCGTCCAGGCGTATGTGAGCACGAACAACATCCAGAATGTAGTCAGGGAACAGAGGGATGTTCTGAAACTATACAAGGCCGATATAGCCCGTTACGACAGGGATGAACGGAAAAAACTCTATATAAACGAAGTCTTTGACATAATTCCGTCGGAACTCAATGCGAAAAACAAGCGGTTCATTCTGAAGCGTCTCAACGAACACATGACGTTCAGCCGCCACGAGAATGACTTTATCTGGCTCAAGGATGCTGACATGGCCTTGCCGACATATAATGTGGAGGAGCCGATGTCTCCGTTGAAGCTGAATGAACAGAGAAACCTTTTCAAACTGTTTCAGAATGATGTCGGTCTGCTGTCCTGCCAGTATTCATCCGGGGGCATACAGCTGAAGATTCTGCAGGGAGATGTGAATGTGAACTATGGTTCCGTATTTGAGAATGCCATAGCTCAGGAGTTCCACGCGCATGGCTGGAATCTGTACTATTTCAACAGCAAGAAGCAGGGGGAGATAGATTTCCTGCTTGAGTCTGACAATGAAATAATTCCTGTCGAGGTCAAGTCCGGAAAGGACTACGAGCGCCACAATGCCTTGAGCAATGTGATGTCAAACGCTGATTACGGAATAAGAAAGGCGTATGTTCTCTGCAATGACAATCTTCATAAGGTTGGAAATGTGGAATATCTTCCTGTCTATATGGTCATGTTCATCCAAAAGAACCGGGATGTCGAAGACCTCATCTACAAGGTGGATCTTTCCGGATTGTAGTCCATGTTCAATATTCTTGGAGTGTTGTCCGTTTGTGAAAAAATATTCGTAATTTTACCGCGTTGAGCAATCAACAGACATATTTACGAAAGTGTTTTCGCACTGTCCTTAAAGAAAATGTGGTAGTTTTCAGATGTCAACAGGACTGACGGATGACACTCTTTCCGTGTTTAGACTATGTGGGTCGGTCGGGGACAATGTGCCCTGCAATCTCCATATCTATTCATGTGTGGAGTATTGGTACGTCTATTTGTTGACAGGGTTTTACCACAACCTTCTTTTAGGATAGACGAAATACAGACTCCACACTTTCTTTTTAAGAAATATATCTGTCTGCCGGAGCCGAGGACAGCAAACAGAGACTTATGAACGACTTAAAACAGTTAATCGGAGAATTTCTTCTGACAGTTCCTTCCGGAACAATTATCGATGCCCACACTGTGATAGAGCATCTTGTGAAAAACTGTGGAGATGCCTATTTGGATGGTTACAGAAACGGCGAGGGCGTGGCTTCATACCACAGCAGAATCAGCCGTATGGTCGGCGATTTTGATGGAACATTGCTGACCAGAATAGGAGGAAGCCATTCTGAAAACATGCATGGAAATCTTTCTGGCAATGCTTGTTGGAGACGTAACTAATTCCCGAAAAAGACATAATTACTATGAAGAGGATCTGTTTTGTACTGTTCCTTTGTGTCGCTGTCGCTTGTTCAGAACTTGACTATGGGACGAAACCCAATCCTGAACCTGAAGCCCCCGGAATCATTGATGAGCATTTCGTTTATGGGAGCGTTGATTATGGCGAAGGTATAGAGATAGACCATGTCGTATGGGCACCGGTTAATTGCGGCGTGACGGAAAGAAAATATGGAATGCATTATCCTATAGCCAAGGCATGGACGGTATGCCCGGATGGCTGGCGGCTCCCTCTGGCAACCGAGATTGATGATTTGATGAAGAATGGTTCAGGTTTGACTCTTCATGAAGGGACAAAGGGATGCTGGTTCTCGGGAAATAAGGAGTATTCAGGCGATGTTACGGCCATATTCTTCCCTTTTGCCGGATATGCACGGAATACAGATATACTGGAAGAAGGAACAAATGGTTGGTATTATGCGGCGGAAGGAAATCGTCTTCACCAATTGAGAATAAACTCATCCAAAGTAATTATTGATGATTCGAAGCCAAATGCCTGTGCCATACGTTGCGTAAGAGGAAGCAATGAGGATGTGCTTCCCGGAGCTGGCGATAAGTATTGTGAGAACAAAGAGAGTTATGGTTATGATGTGAAAATAGGCGATTTCATTTGGGCACCTGTCAATGCCGGGATTTCGTCTTCAGCAAATGGTATGTCATATACTTATGAGGCTGCCAAAGAGTCATGTCCTTCTGGATTTCATTTGGCTACACTCGATGAGTTTAATCAACTTACAGAAAACATTACATCCGTAACCAGTTATGGTGGGATTTCAGGGTGTTGGGCATCTGGGGACAGGGCGTATTCTCCCGAAATACCAGCCATATTTTTGCCTTTTGATGAGAATCAAATTTATTGGACAGCATCCTCTAATCGCAATTATGCATATTTCTCAAATCTGTCAGAAATTGATTATGGAGACAAAATGAAACCGGGATATGCAAGATGTGTAAGGGGGACTGGCTCAAAAGATGATGGCGCTTCCGACAATGTAGTTGGCGGTGTCGAAAAATATGTTGTCAATGGCGTTGACTATGGTTATTCTGTACAGATAGGGAATCTTGTTTGGGCTCCAATAAATAGCGGTTTTCTTGATGGTAATTCTCTGGGTAGTAAGTACATTTACCTCGGAAAGGAATATATACCATGGGGAAAGTTTGACTTGTCTGATTCAAGGGATGCCTGCCCTTCAGGATATCGCATTCCTACGGATAACGAATTTACTGCATTGTTGAAAAACACCTCACGAATTACGACTGTGGATGGTCAAAATGGCAGGTGGTGTTCTGGAGACTTGGAATTTTCCTCTGCTAATCCGGCCATATTTATCCCGCTTGAAACGCAGGATGGGCATAGTCTGGAATATTGGACATCTTTCGGAACATATAGAAATCCTTATTGTTTCGACGGAGAGAAGACATATATTCAGGATCCTGGAACCGGCTGTCATGTCAGATGTGTAAAAGGGGTAGATAATCGAAAATATGAAGTTCCGGGTGCCGCGGGGAAGTATAATGATACTGAATTTGACTGTGTTGAAATGTCAGGGATGATATGGGCTCCATTTGATTGTGAGGGGACTTTTAGCTATGAGGAGGCAATGTTGGCCTGTCCGTCCGGATACCGTCTTCCGTTAAGAGAGGAATTTGAGGCTTTACAGTCGTCTTTTTCCGGCAGTTACTATGGTGTGCAAGGGTGTTGGTTGGGAACAAGTCCTGTCTATGATGACCATCTCTCTGCCTTGTTTTTTCCTAAATCTTCGGATTCGTATTGGGTCGCCGGCAAGAATAAGTGGATGAATATTTCATATTGCTGGCATTTTGAAGACAATGACACATTTACATTCTCTTTATTGGATTGTTCGGAAAAGCATAAGGCACGTTGTATAAAGGGTGATAAAAGTGAAGTTGAAGTTAAAGACAAATTTCCAATTGATGTGGATGCTTGGACCAAGGAGGCTTATATCAGAGGAAGCGAAACAGGAGGGACAATCTATGGTGTGAAGTATAGGAGGATTGGGGAAGAAGAGTGGTTTACATACAATGGTGAGCAGCCAGTGGATAATGGTAGATTTGTTGCTCATATTTCAGGACTTTTGCCGGCTACTCGGTATGAATGTTTTGCATACACGGAAACAGATGAGAGTGAGATTTGTCTGTTTACTACGGAAAGCGCAGCTCAATTACCTAACAACAGTTTTGAGCATTTCAGCCTAGTCACGGGTGCTGACTACTACAAGTGGTATAACCCAGCCTGCGATGACCATGAGTCCCGCGAAATCTGGTGGGCCAGCGGGAACGGTGAGGGCAAGGACGGCGTGGCCGGCACCGGAGCATTCGGTCTTGTGATGATCTACCCTGACTGCAAAGACAAGATGGACGGCGGATGGTCGGTGAGGTGCGAATCGAAGAGCTTAAACGGCGTGCTTGCCTGCGGAAACTTTTTCACGGGGCGCATTGCGAAGATTGTCGGTTGGACGGGAGTTTCTATGAACTATGGCCGCCCGTGGACGACTCGTCCGAAGGCATTGAAGGTTTGGTGCAAGTATCAGAGCGGCGTCATTGACCTCGTCGGCAAGAAACCTGTCGGCGACAATACGAAAATCGGCGACAACGACCGCTGCGAGATTGCCATTTCCGTCGGCAACTGGGACTACAGAAATATGGGCGGAACGGCAGCGTCTCCGGTCTATGTGAACACGACCAACGGCATCTACTACACCGAAAAATCCCCTGGAGTCATCGGCTTTGGCCACTTCGTTAGCAACGAGAGCTTTGACTGGACGCTGGTGGAGATTCCTCTTGACTACAAGACCCTCACCGAGCATCCGACGCACATTATTGTCACCTGCACCGCTAGCTACCTTGGAGACTATCTCACCGGCTCCTCACAGAGCAAACTTTGGATTGACAAGATGGAACTGATTTATTGAAATTTTACTCTTTCCAGACCCTTTTCTTGAGCCAGAGCTTGAGGATGGGGTCTGTGATTTCTATCGTGTGGGGTGCTGTTATGGCGATGAGGTCCTTTTCCGTGAGGGACTTTTTCAGGCGTGATATGTTTGCTGGGGTTCCCAATCGGTAGGTGTTTAGGACGGAACTTTGCGTAAAGCCGGTGTGAATGCCGTCGGCGAGGGCGTGCAAGAAGTTCATCTGATAGGAAGAGAGGGATTCCGTCTGTTGGATGAACACCGGTTCGCAGGCATCGAGAAGGCGATCCGTGCCATATTTCAGGTCATCTTCGGTTGCGGCGCCGTCCGTCCTCAGCCAGACGAACCATGCCAGCTGCTGCACATACGATGAGTATCTGTCCGTTATCTCGCAAATCTTGCCCGCGAGCTCGGACGAAATGCTTTTCCCGGAACTCGCGAACTTGCGGCAGATATATTCCCTCCAGTCCGCCTCGCTTATTTTCTTGAGATAGAATATGTCCCCGAACCTGTAGAACGGATAGCTCTGGTTCTGAAACATCTTCTCCATCATATGCTTCTTGCTTCCATAGAGGCAATATGTCACATTAGACTGATGCTGCCAGACGCTGCGCAGTTTTTTCTGAAATGTCAGGGATTCAGGGAAATCTCCGATTTGTTGGAACTCGTCAATGCAGACGACTATCTTAATTTCCTTTTCCTTTGCAATAATTTCAGGCAGCTGAAGCACCTCTTCCGTAGTCTTGTTGTCGACATTGTATTCCAATGATACAGAAAAGTCACTCAGCGGGTCAGGCCCGATGCTTATCTTAGGCACAAATCTGCTGAGAAACATCTTTGCATTCTCCATCCACTCCTCCCATTTGCCTGATGTAGCTCTGATTACGGCCGTGGCAAATGCGTTCACGAAATCAGTCTCCGAGCGGCATCCGAAGGCATCCAGCCGTGCAATCCTTATCTTGTCGCTCTCCACGATAGAACATACCTTATCGACAAGCGATGTTTTGCCCATTCTTCTCGGAGAAATGAGTATTGTATTCACTCCGTAGGTGAAATTCATTTTCAGGTTTTCGGTTTCCTCTCTTCTGTCTGTGAATGCGTCACCTTTGACCTTGACTCCGAAAACAAATGGTGATTCATCGTCCTTTATCATATCTTTAGTTTTTTCTGTTCGCAAATATAAACATTTTTAACAAACCTGTTTATAACAACCTTGTGAAAAATGTTGTTTTCTTGGGAAAATGACTTTTTCCCAAAACTTGCTATGAAAAATTGGAAAAGTTGCAGAAAAGCCCCTGAAACACCTTGGAAAAGTTGCAGAAGATACATATATTTGCCTTGGAAAAGTTGCAACAGTTATGCTTAACAGAAAGATTGATAGCGAAATAGAGAAGCACTTCGCATCCACAAAGAAAGCTATGTTCCTTACGGGGGCAAGACAGGTAGGAAAGACATATGCTATCAGGAAATATGCACGACAGCATGATCTGCGTCTGGTGGAGATGAATTTTCTTCTCCAACCGGAAACAATTTCTATGTTCAAGAACGCCGGTGACATTAAGGAACTGATGCTCAGAATATCCGCTTATACAAAAGAATCGCTTGTTCCAGGAAAGACTTTGATATTCTTTGACGAAATCCAAGAATATTCGGACATAATGACTTGGGTGAAGGCTCTTGTGGATGAGGGCAGCTACTTTTATGCTCTCAGCGGATCTCTCCTTGGGGTGGAAATGAAGAACATACGTTCCGTTCCCGTGGGATACCTGTCGGAATATCAGATGTTCCCGTTGGACTTCGAGGAGTTTGTCCTTTCCGCCGGACTTCCACAAAATGTTCATGAGTCATTGCTGAAGTCCTGGGAAAACAGGAGTTCGGTTGATGAGTTCGTCCATCAGAAGATGATGCAATTGTTCCGACTTTATCTGATTGTCGGTGGTATGCCTGCAGCGGTTCAGGCGTATGTAAACACAAACAACATTCAAAATGTTGTCAAAGAACAAAGAGACATTCTCGATTTGTACAAGGTCGATATAGCACGTTATGATAGGGACGAACGAAAAAAACTCTATATCAACGAAGTTTTTGACATAATCCCGTCGGAACTCAATGCGAAGAACAAGCGTTTCATACTGAAACGTCTCAACGAACACATGACCTTCAGCAGGCACGAGAATGACTTTATATGGCTAAAAGATGCCGATATGTCTCTGCCGACCTATAATGTAGAAGAGCCGATGTCTCCATTAAAACTGAATGAACAAAGAAACCTTTTCAAACTATTTCAGAACGATGTCGGTCTGCTGTCCTGTCAGTATTCATCCGGCGATATACAACTAAAGATTCTACGTGGCGATGTGAATGTCAACTACGGTTCTGTGTTTGAGAATGCCGTCGCTCAGGAACTCCACGCGCACGGCTGGAATCTGTATTATTTCAACAGCAAGAAGCAGGGTGAAATTGACTTCCTGCTCGAAGCGGACAATGAGATAATCCCGATAGAGGTCAAATCCGGAAAGGACTACGAACGACACAATGCCCTGAGCAATGTGATGGCAAACCCTGATTACGGAATAAAAAAAGCATACGTATTATGCAATGACAACCTGCACAAAAGGGGTAATGTCGAATATATCCCAATCTATATGACAATGTTCATCCAAAAGAACCGTGATGTCGAAGACCTCGTTTACAAAGTGGATCTTTCCGAATTGTAGCCCTTAACATCCCCAACCTTGAACAACTTGAATTATTGTTCAGTTTCCGGCAGTTCCAGCAGATCATCTCCGTCCATCAACCTGTCGAAGTCAGACTGGAAGAGGCGGTCCTGGATGACGCGGTATTTCTCGAATTCGGTTTCGGCGAATTCTTTGGCGTAGTCTGCGGAGACGTGGCCGGCGGTATCCAGGACGGGGTCTCCGCTGGCGTTCAGGAAGATGTCCACACGGTTTGCCCAGTCCTCCATCGTCATCGGGATGTGACGGTTGGCCATACGCTCCGCCAGGTCCAGGAGGGCGTTGACAAGGTGGCCCATATCATCCAGCTCGGATTCCTTGAGGTAATTCTTGGCAATGCTTACATCGGTTTTGACAATCTTGCCGGAGGGGGCATTCTCCCATGTCGTCAGACCCATGTGTTCTTTCTCTGCGCTGGCCCGCTCCACGATTAACTCTGCGGCCGTATGACCATGTACGGCAAAATGGATCTTGTTTTGGATCCGCTTGTAGAAGAGCCTGGTCGTGGGAGCATCTTTGTTGTAGTCGATGGCCGTGGCGTAGATGTCGGTGATCTTTTGGTATGCACGGCGCTCACTGAGACGGATTTCCCGGATTTCGGCCAGCAGGTGCTCAAAATAGTCCTCTCCCAGGAAGGAGCCGTTCTGCATCCGCTTTTTGTCGATTACGTAGCCACGGATGGCGAATTGACGAAGAACATAGGTACACCATTGGCGGAACTGGGTGGCCCGGATGCTATTCACGCGATATCCGACACTGATAATGGCGTCCAAGTTATAGAATTGTGTCTGGTAACTCTTGCCATCGGAGGCAGTTGCCGAGATTTTCTCGGTAACTGATTCCTTCTTCAGCTCGCCTGATGCGAAGATGTTCTTGAGGTGAAGGCCGATGTTGTCTGTACTACAGTCAAATAGGACGGACATAGCCTTCTGGGTGGCCCAGATCGTTTCGTCGTGGTAAACCACTTCCACGCCCTGAGATTTGTCCTGGGCTTGGAATATGAGGAATTCGGCGGTGCTGTTGCGTATTGTGAGGTTCTTTTCCATAGTTGATTGCTATTTTGTGAGTTCCTGGTACATTTTGAAGAGGCTGGCGACGATGTCGGATTCGGTAGCGTCTTTGGGGAAGCCGTAGGCTTCGAGGACGGCAGCGTCGTTGGCGCGATGGGCCTTCATAAGCTCCGGGAAGAGAAGGAGATTGCCGTACATGTCAGCAAAAGTAGCATCCGGGTATAAGTCCCTCGCATCCAGAATAGCTTTAGCTGCCTGTTCTATCTTCTGCCTCTGAATATCTGTAGGTTGCGGCCAAGGGAAGTTGTTGTAGACATCTTTTACCGTGTAGCTATAGTCACTCTTCAGACGGCAGCAAATTGCCCTCATCCATCCCATGTGGACGGATGACTCAAGAACTCCAAATAGATAAAGACTTCCACCAAGAAGAATTCTAACCTTGTCGCTACAAAGCACGGTGTCATCCATGTAGCCCATTGGTATGTAAGGACGACGCTGAGATGAAACTTGTGGAATGACGATATAATGCCCCTTGGGCATGTTCTCAACGTGAAAACGAGTAGGCTTGTCTGCCAGCTTTACTGTTCCAGGACTTGGACTTGCTAGACGATAGTCTCGTACCGCCTCAATGCGCTTCATGCATTCAGGAAGCTTAAGTAAGTCAACCGGATTAGCATCGCCCAGCCATAAGCACCAGCGAGGACGACGGTTGATAAACTCATCGGCTCCGTACCAGCGTTTGAAATACCGCTCAGAGCCGGGCTCTTTCTTTACAAACTCCTCTTTCTCATCATCTTTGAAGAGGTAAAAACCGCCGTCAATGGGTTTGTTACCAATGCCAATTTCTGGCACTGCGCAAATAGGATGGCTTCTTGCCTCAATGAACACATTGTCACCATCAATAAGATAGCCATTGATATTCGATGCATCAATTACATCCTTTCCATCAAAGATTCTTCGCTTGCGCTCAGAATGACATAGGGAAAAGCCAACGATAACACAGTGAACATGTGCTTTCTGCATTGCCTCACTATCCCAAATGAAGGTCCGCCAAGCAAAGTCTATCTGAACGCCTGATTCCATCAATGGTTTCCATAGAGCGGGAACTTGTTCACCTTGGGTGATTGAGTTTGTTGATACGAAAGCTGCCCTGATTGAGGAATGGATCTTCATCATCTCCCAAGATTTCTTATACCATCCGGTCACGTAATCGAGGTTCCCGATGTTTTTCCACTGACTACCAAAGACGGCCACCAAGTCATCGCCCTGTTCGGTGCTTTTGAATCTTGCTCCCACAAACGGCGGGTTGCCCATAATATAATCCAGCTCAGCAGCCGGGACCACCTCATTCCAATCCATCCTCAGGGCGTTTCCTTCATGGATATTCGTATAGGTTTTGAGCGGCAGCGGGTCGAGGGTGAAGCCGACAATCTCGTCAGTCTCCTGCATCATCTGCGCCTCAGCGATCCAGAGGGCGGTCTGAGCCACGGAGCAGGCGAAGTCGTTGATCTCAATGCCGTAGAACTGGTTGATGGAAACCTTGATAGGGTCTGCTAGTTCACCGATGACGCGGTTGTCACCGTAGATGATGCGCAGGGCTTCATTCTCCAGACGGCGGAGCGAGGTGTATGATTCCGTGAGGAAATTGCCGGAGCCGCAGGCGGGGTCAAAGAATTTCAGCTTGGAAATCTTATCCTGGAAAGCAATAGCCCTGTCGCGTTTGGTCTTGGCAACAGAAGTGGCCTTGATATCCGCCAGCTCCTGTTTCAGATCATCCAGAAACAGCGGGTCAATCACCTTGTGGATATTCTCGATGGAGGTGTAGTGCATACCACCGGCACGGCGGGTTTCAGGATTCAGAGTGCTTTCAAACACGGCTCCGAAGATGGTGGGGCTGATGAGCGACCAATCGAAATCGTCGCTGGCACGCTGCAGAATCAGGTCCCGAATCTCTTCCGTGATGCGGGGAATCTCTATATCAGATCCTTCGCTCCGCTCAGGATGACAGCAGGAGGGGCCAAAAAGGCCGCCGTTGACATAGGGGAAAGCCAGCAGTTTCTCATCCTCGTAGGGGTCGCGGTCTTCAGGTTTGGTGTCGAGGATGCGGAAGAGTTTGATAAGTTTTTCTCGGAATTCGCTGGCGCTGAACTGCTCCATATAATCATGGAACATGTTCTTGCTTCCGAAGATGCCGGCATCTTCCGCATATAAGCAGAACACTAGACGAACGCAGAGCTTATTCAGCGCCTTCTGGCTGTCCTGATTAGTGGGATCTTTGTACTGGGCAAGAATCTTATCGTACAGCACACCCACGATTTCACCGGCCTGGATGGAGACTTCCAACTCCTTCTTCAAGTGGACGTTGGTGTCATCGACCAGAAAACTGAGTCGCGTGTATTCTTTCTCCAGATCTGCCAGCTGAATGACCTCCGGAGCATCGTTGGGATGTTCCATGTCGTGCACCTCGAAGGTGGTGAAGTTGCAGGCCACAATCCAGCGGGGATGCAGATTCAGTGGTAAACCGGCGGCATAGCGGCGACCCTGCTGGTAGGGCGTGAGTTCGGCACCGTCACTCTGCCGTGCCTTGGCTCTCAAGTCCACGTGGGAGCCCTTCTGCTCGATCAGGACTTTGGTAGTGGAGATATAGCCGTCGATGAAATCGGAGCCTTTTTCCTTGGTGATGGTCTTTACAGGCAACTCGAACTCCATCACTTTCGTGGGGTCATCGATACCAAAGACGTTATGCAGCAGTGAGATCCAGAAGCGCTGGGTCTCTCCCTTCTCATATCCTTTGCCGGACCATTCATGGGCGAAGGCTTTGGCGGCTTGTTTTTGTGTATTCGTGGTTGCCATGTCGGTCGGTATGTCTATAAATCCTCCAAAGTTACTGATTTTTCACGATTTTCTTGCAATAGATTGCAGGGAATCGGAGTCGAGAATATCTCATTTGCAGCGGGCAGTATAGTGCCTATGGAATATAGCTTTGTGGTGAAAGAGCCCGAGCCTGCTGTAAATCTTGCATTGCGAAAGACTAGGCCTATGGGGAATTACAATTTACGAACTTGAGGCATACTGCCGCAACTGACGAATGACACCACTTCTTTGAGTTTGTATTCCAAGGTTTTCCCGAGGAATACAAACTCATTTTTTATTTCCCCTTCCCCTCCAGCGAATGTCAAAATGTTAAATGCCACTTTAAATGGGTGCGTTCAGATTGTGACGTTTAGGGGTTTGGAGGGGCAGAGGAACATTGCATAATAGACCGGCATATATGTCACATTCCCTTCCGTCGAAACTTCCCTTTCGTTCGAAAGGACAATTCCTTTTTTAATGTTGTAGTCCTTTACCGACATGAATTTGTCCAAAGAACTGTGTTTTTTGTAGCCCTTTCCTGACTTCACCTCAATTGGAACCGCAGACAGCGTGTCATAGTCGTCAACCAGAAAATCAACTTCACCATTTTTCTTGTTGTCGTAATAGTACAGGTCATACCCATGCGCCTTCAGTTCGGACGCCACGACATTTTCATAGACAGAACCGAGATTGATGCTTGGAACGTCATCGAGCACGGCTGTCGCGTTATAGCTGAAAAGCAAGTTTGTGAGGATGCCGGCATCGTTCAGATAAAGTTTGATGAGACTCTTTTTCTGAGAATCCTTCAACGGGAAGCGCGGATTGGATATGGAACTTACCTCCAATGCGATTCCGGAGTTTACGATATATTCGAACTCCTGCTCGTAATCGGCCATGCTCTTTCCTCTTTTCCCGGATATTTCATTCACCACGACTCTTTTTTTCGTGTTTTCGAGATTTGACGGGATGAGGTCATATATTTTTCGTATATGAAGCTTCCTTTCGCTGTCGTATTGCGAACAGTCTTCCCTGTAGAGTCTGTACAATTCAGCGTGAACCGCCCTCACGGACACCAGATTGTGGGTGTCGAGAAATGTGTTCACGGCATCCGGAAGCCCGCCTACGAGGAGATATTTCCTGAAAAGGTCCATTATGTAGGAATGGGTGTTGTCGTCGAGCGACATTCCCGCGATGAAGTTCTCTTGCAGATGCCTGACTGCATCTTCGCCTGCATTGTTTGCCCACAGGAACTCCTCAAAGTCAAGCGGGAACATCCTTTTGACCATTATTCTTCCGCCCGGCTTGGAAAGAGTCTCGTTAAGGGCTATGCCAAGCTGCGAACCGCTCACGATGTAGGTGAACCTGTCGTCGTCCTTGAGAAATTTCAACATGGTCAGGAGGTCCGGATATGCCTGGATTTCGTCGATAAACACAAGAGTGTCTTCTTTCTTTCCCATTTTGTCCCCTGCAACGAGGCTCATCCTGAAATAGAAGTCCTGAACTGTTCGCGTGTTTTCAAAAATCTTGTTTCCCTTCTTGTCCTCGTACATGTTGAGTTCAATATAATTGGGGAACAGAGATTTTCCTTCATGTCGTATGATGAAGGACTTTCCGATTTGCCTCGCGCCATCAATCAAGAGAATCTTGTTTGAGTTGGAAATCAGATAGTTATGTATATCTTCTTGTATCTTTCTTTTAAGCATAATGACTTTTTTCTGAAATTCACTATGCAAAAATATGACTTTTTCTGAAAAATTGCCATATAAAAATATGACTTTTCCCGAATTATAGCTCTTTCGGCCAGCCCTGGGCGTGGAGGGGGAGTTCGACGCCGTCGGGAGTGACTATGACGGAGCCGACTTCCGGTTTGGCGAGGTGACCTATGATGTCGAAGGTCTGGAAATCGTGGCGGAATTTGTCGTGCTTCCCGATTGGAATGGTGAAGAGAAGGCGGCAGTCGTCACCTCCGTTGAGAGCGGCGGCGAGCGGATCTATTTCAAGTTCCTTGCTCAGATCGATGGAATTGCCCATAAAAGGCACTCTCTCGGCGTAAATCTTCGCGCCGAGACCGGCATCCCGGACGAGGCACTTGACGGCGTCAGCGAGGCCGCGGGTGACGAAATAGCCGAAACCTGGCACAATCTCCGAGTCTTCGAGAAGTTTGAGTATGTTCGGCGAGAGGGACGGCTTGAGGTATTCGCCGACGAAATCCTTGTACTTGTCAAGCTGCGGCTGCTCGTGGTCGTCCTTCGTCTTGTCAAACTTGCGCTTTTCTCGTTCCAACACGCTCAAGCCGAGGTAGGCTCCTCCGAGGCTGCCCGAAACGCAGAGCAGGTCCATGCTCTTTGCGGGAGCACGACGCTTCGCCGTGAGCAGCGACGTCTCTCCACAGGCACTTAAACTGATGCTGAGGCCCACCATCGACGGCACCACCTCAAGGCTCAGCTTTTCGTAGCCGTGTTCTTTGGCGCAGGCGACAATCCCGCTCCAGAGTTCCTTAATGTGGCTGAAGTCCAGCTTGGCCGGCACTCCTATGACAACGGCGAGAGTGCGCGGGGTGGACAACTCCGCATAGAGCTCGCCGGTCACCATGGTCACGCATTTGTGACCGAGGTGCTTGAGCGGGAAATAGACAAGGTCGAAATCCGTTCCCTCAATGAAACAACGACTCTTTTGGGTGGCATACGCCTGCCCCTTAGTTTCGAACCATGTGCTCTCGAACGGCTTATAGCCCGTTCCGTCAAAAAGCCTTGCAACCGCCTCCACTCTTCCGAGGCTCGCGAATCTTTCCTCTGCCATCTTATATATAAATTTATCTTTTTTTCTCGACGTCGTAGCTTAGTCCCATCGCTTCAAGCGTCGACACAAAATCGTTGTTCACACCGACGGTGAATTTCCGGGAAGCGAACTCAATGTTCCACTTGTGCACGGGGTCGTAGAGCTTCATCGAGAGCGGGATAGGCCCCTTGTTGTCCTTGATGAGCTGCACAAGCCTCTCGCGGAACTCCGGTGTGAGTTACGGCGTGGAGAGCTGGATGGTGAAGTTCTTGACCTTCTCCTCCGCCACATTGCCCAGAAGCACAATCCTGTTCACTCTGAACCCGTAAGGAATCTTCTGTTGAGGCTGTGCGGACGCTCCCTCGGCCGGTTTTTGGTAGAATCGAGGTTTAATCTCGCCGTCAATCCAGATAGCGTTGTGCGGCAGGAGATAGGCCATGAACGCCTCGTGGTCCTTGCCGAAGAGAGCCAGCTCGAAACTGCCCTCATAGTCCTCAATTTTCGTCTTCGAATAGGCCCGGCCTGTTTTGGTGCTGAACGTTCCGGTTTCTGTGATGAGTCCAGCCACGCAGACCTTTTCCCCGGCCTGACGCTCCGTACACTCGTTAATCCGCGCCTCAAGCTGCCCGAGCGAACAGCCTACAAAATTGTCGAGTTCAAAGCGGTATTTGTCAAGCGGGTGTGCCGAAAGATACATTCCTACGAGTTCCTTTTCCTTCTGAAGGAATATCATATCGTCCACCTCATTCAAAACATCCGGAACATCCGGTCGCGTCGGTTTCATTTCCTCCACCTCGCCGAAAAGCGAAATCGCCGAACTCTCGGCATCCTGACGGAAAAGCTCACCATAGCGGATGAGAGCGTCAAGAAAGGTGTCGCCACTTGGACACGGAGTGAAGAACTGCTGTTTGGATATATGGAAACTCTCGAATGCCCCGGAATAAATCAGGGACTCCATAGACTTGCGGTTTACGACGCCGGACATCCTTTCGATGAAGTCATATATGTCTGCGAACTGTCCGTTCCGTGTCCTTTCGCTGATGATGGCCTGCACGATGTTGGAGCCGAAGCCCTTGATGCCTCCGAGGCCGAAGCGGACGTGTCCCTCAGTGTTGACGGAGAAGGCGGAGTGCGACTCGTTGATGTCCGGATTGAGAACCTTGATGCCGCCCTTCTTGCAGTCATCCATGATTTTCTTGATCTCGTCCATCTTCGAGAGGTTGTTGCTCAAGTTAGCCGCCTGGAACTCGGCAGGATAGTGAGCCTTGAGCCAGCCCGTCTGGTAACTGACCCAGGCGTAGCAGGTGGCGTGGGACTTGTTGAAGGCGTACTGCGCGAACTTCTCCCAGTCCTTCCAGATTTTGTCGAGAGTCTTTTCCGGGTGACCGTTCTTCATCCCGCCCGTCATGAACTTTTCTTTCAGGGAGTTAAGAATGTCAATCTGCTTCTTTCCCATAGCCTTTCGCAGTTTGTCGGCCTCACCTTTGGTGAAGTTCGCCAGTTTCTGAGAAAGAAGCATGACCTGCTCCTGATAGACCGTGACTCCGTAGGTATCCTTAAGAAACTCCTCCATTTCAGGAAGGTCATATTCCACGGCCTCCTGCCCCTGCTTTCGGGCGACGAATGACGGAATGTAGTCCATAGGGCCAGGTCGATAAAGGGCATTCATCGCAATCAAGTCCTCGAATCTTGTCGGCTGGAGCAGCTGGAGCCACTTCATCATTCCCGGAGACTCGAACTGGAACACGCTCGTGGTGTCGCCGCGTCCGTAGAGTTCGTAGGTCATCTTGTCATCGATGGGGATGGCTTCTATGTCTATATCAACACCATATCTTTCCTTTATGAGGTCGAGACAGGTGTGTATGATGGTCAGCGTGTTGAGTCCGAGGAAGTCCATCTTGAGCATGCCGACGTCCTCGATGTAATGTCCGTCATACTGCGATGTCCAGAATTCCTTTTTCTTTCCGTTCTCGTCAACTATTTCCTTGTCCTCCGAAAGGCAGATGGGGATATAGTCCATCAGGTTCCCGCGTCCGATGATAGTCGCGCAGGCGTGGACTCCCACCTGACGGATGCAGCCTTCGAGCTGAAGAGCGTAGTTCAGCACCTCCTTAGTCAGTTCTGTGCCGTTTTTCAGTTCTTCCTGAAGTTCCGGAACCAGCCTGTAGCAGTTCTTGAGGGTAATTTTCGCATTTGCCTCTTCCTTGCCGACCTGATAGTGCTTCTCGACGAACATCTTCTGCCCCGGATTGTCCGGATCATCGACCTCCACCTTCTTCACGACCTCGCTGAATCCCTTTTTCAATTCGTCGAGCTTTGGGTTGAATGGATATTCCTTCTCTACCATTTCGCTCAGACGGTCGGGAATCATCTTTGTGAGCCGGTTGGAATCATCGATGCTCATGCGGCTGATTCGCGCCACGTCCTTGATTGCCGACTTTGCCGCCATCGTTCCGAAGGTGATGACACGCGAGACGTGGTCAAGACCGTAATGGTCCTCTACATATTTATGCGCGGCTCCGAGGTCTTCGAAGTCCACGTCAATATCCGGCATGCTGATACGGTCCGGATTGAGGAAACGCTCGAACAGGAGTTGATATTTTATCGGGTCGAGATTGGTAATCCAGAGACAATATGCCACCACCGAACCGGCGGCCGAGCCACGTCCGGGGCCCACCATCGAACCCATTGCGCGGGCTGCTGCAATATAGTCCTGAACGATGAGGAAGTAGTCCGGGAAACCCATGCGGCAGATTGTCTTGAGCTCGAAATCGATTCGCTCGCTCTGCTCCTCTGTGAAGGTCTCCCCGTAGCGGATGTGCGCGCCCTTGTAGGTCAGATGGCAGAGATACGCCACCGAGCGGCAGAACTCCTCCCCCCGGTCTGTGCCGTCCTTGTCGCAGCGCCCTACGTCAATCACGTCCTTATACTTCTCCAACTGATTGTCTATGTCCGCAAGAAAGTCCTCCGGCAGATCGAACTTAGGCAGCACGTGACCCCTGTCAATCTTGTAGCTCTCAATCTTGTCCGCGATCTCAAGCGTGTTGGCCAGCACCTCAGGATGCTCAGGGAACAGTCCCGCCATCTCCTCCTCGCTCTTGAGGAACTCCTGCTGAGTGTAGCGCATCCTGTTAACGTCGTCGAGATAAGCTCCTGTGTTGAGGCAGAGAAGCCTGTCGTGCGCCGGCCCGTCCTCCTTCTTCACGAAGTGCACGTCGTTAGTGGCCACGACCTTGACTCCCATCTCCTCTGCGAGCCTGAATATCCCCGCATTGGCAACCTGCTGCTTTTCCCAGACCTCCTGCGTCATTCCCGGAACTTCTGTCCTGTGGGATTGCACCTCAAGGTAGTAATCTTCACCGAACAATTTCTTGTGCCACCGGATTGCCTTGCGTGCCTCTTCCTCGTCCCCGTCTATGAGATCTCTCGGTACCTCCCCGGCGATGCAGGCGGACAGACAGACGAGGTTCTCGTGCCATTTTTCCAAAACCTCGTGGCTCACCCTGGGCTTGTTGTAGTACTTGCCCTCAATGTGCCCCGTGGAGACAATCTTCATCAAGTTCTTGTAACCCTCGTAGTTCTTGGCAAGAAGAATGAGGTGGTAGTAGCCCTTGTGGTTGTTGTCCTTGAGATGGTGGTCATAGTGGCGCGTGACATAGACCTCGCATCCGAGAATAGGCTTTATATTCGGGTGCTTCGCGGCATATTTCAGGAACTCCTTGATTCCGTACATGTTGCCGTGGTCCGTGATGGCAAGCGCCGGCATCCCCAATTCCTCAGCCCTGTCAAATAGTTTCGGGATGGCGGAGAATCCGTCGAGGATGGAGTACTGCGTATGGACGTGGAGATGTACGAATGACATATCAATCAGGTAGTTAATGTGTTGAAGGCTTATTTTTCCCCGCAATCTGAAGGCTTCTTTTATTCTAGCATATCACATCGTCGCGGAACTACAAAGATACTCAAAAAAGAAGCGTCTGAAAAATTTTTCAGACGCTTCTTAAGAATATTGTTTTTCAAACTTGATTAAAGTCTCTTGGAAAAAATGTGAAATAAAAAGAGCAGATGCAAGGCTCGCGACGAAGAGGAAACCGCAGCAACCTTATGGTTGTGAGGATTTCATCGAGGAGCACAACGCAGCAGATGCCTTTTTATTTTGCATTTTTCCTTCTCTCGACGGAGTTTACGACGTCATACATCACCGGAGTACCGATGAAGATAGAAGCGTAAGTACCGATGATGATACCGAGGATAAGGGCAACCGCAAGACCCCTGATGACCTCACCGCCAAAGATTGCGATGGCAAGCATGGTGACGAGAGTCGTGAGGGAGGTGTTCATCGTACGTGAGAGCGTGCTGTTGAGCGCGTCATTCACGTTGTCCTTGAGAAGGGACTTCGGATGATCTGTCCTGTATTCACGGATACGGTCGAAGATGACCACGTTGTCGTTGATTGCATATCCGATGATTGTCAGAATTGCGGCGATGAATGTCTGGTCAACGTCGAGAGTGAATGGAAGGATGCCGCTGAAGAGCGAGAAGAATCCAATCACGATGATTGCAGTATGAGCAAGTGAAGTCACACCACCCAGACCCCAAGTCCAGTTCTTGAATCGGATTGCGATGTATGCGAAAATCACGAAGAGGGCGATGATGACGGCGATGATCGCGTCGCGCTTCATATCGTTTGCGATGGTAGGACCGACCTTATCGGAAGAAATGATACCGTTAGGGTTGTCCACTGTAGAGCGGAACTCGTCGAAAGTCATATCCTTTGCGAACATTCCCTTCAATGCCTCGTAGAGCATCTGCTCAACCTCTGCGTCAACCTCAGTCGATTCCTCGTTGATTTTGTATGCCGTGGTAATCTTCATCTGGCTGTCACCTCCGAACTGCTTTACCTCGACAGCCTCGTTGAACTCGGCGAGAGTTGCCTCACGGACAGCCTCAGCAGTGACAGGTTTGTCGAATCTCACTACATAAGTACGGCCACCTGTGAAATCGACACCATAGGTAAAGCCCTTGATGCAGATTGAAAGGATGGAGATGAGGATGAGAGTTCCTGAAAGCGCGTAGGTAATCTTTCTCTTGCCGAGGAAATCGACGTGAGTGTTCTGGAGGAAGTTCCTCGTGAGCTTGTTGTCGAAACTTACCTTCTTGCCCCTTGCGAGCCTGTCGTCAATCACGATGCGGGTGATGAAGATAGAGGTGAGGACAGAGGTTATGATACCGATGATGAGGGTGGTTGCGAATCCTTTGACAGGACCTGAACCAAAGACGAGAAGAACGAGACCTGTGAGGGCTGTTGTCACCTGACCGTCGATAATTGCCGAGTATGCGTTCTTGTAACCGTCGGCAACAGCCTTGCTGAGACCCTTACCGGCGCGGAGCTCTTCCTTGATTCGCTCATAGATGATGACATTCGCGTCGACCGCCATACCGAGGGTGAGGACGAGACCGGCAATACCGGGCAGCGTGAGGACGGCTCCGAATGAAACGAGGGTTCCGAAGAGCAGAAGTACGTTGCACAGAAGGGCGAAGTCAGCGATGAGACCTGCTCCCTGATAGAAGAATACCATGTAGATGAGCACGAGGAGGAAGGCAATCACGAAGGAGATGAGACCCGCGTTGATTGACTCGCTTCCGAGTGAAGGTCCGACAACCTGCTCCTGAATGATGGTTGCAGGGGCTGGAAGCTTACCGGATTTGAGGACGTTTGCAAGGTCCTCGGCCTCTTCGAGGGTGAAGTTACCGGTGATCTGTGATGAACCGCCGGAAATCTCGCTCTGGACAGTCGGGTAGGAATAAACCATTCCGTCGAGTACAATTGCCACCTGACGGCCGATGTTGTCCTTGGTAAGGCGTGCCCATGTCTGTGCGCCTTCAGCGTTCATTGACATTGAAACTTCAGGGCGTGCGCCGCCGTCGCCATACTGTACACGTGCCTCCGTGACAGCGTCTCCGTCAAGAGGAGCCTTGCCGTCGCGGGATGTGTTCCTGATTGCGACGAGTTCGAAATAGTTGCCGCCCGGAATCTGGTCTGAAGGTTTCACAGTCCACATCGGAGTAAACTCATGAGGGAAGCACTCGCGGATTTGTGGCATTGCGAGGTATTTGTTCACAAGTGCAGTGTCTGCGTAGCTCGCGAAACCGACGCAGGCGTTGGTGTTGTAGCCTGAAGGACGGAGAACTGCGAAGAGCGGGTTTTGCTTTTTGTAGTTTTCAAGTTCCGCGTTCTCGCTTGCGGCAGCCTTCACCTCATCCGCGAGGATGTCGCTGCTGTCTGCAGGCTGAACTTCCGCAACAGTTTCCGTTGCAACAGTCTCCGTTGAAGGGAGAATCTCGGCGAGTTTTGCGTTTGCTTCGTTGAGGAACGGTTCTATTTCAGAGAACTGGAAAGTTGTCCAAAATTCGAGGGAAGCTGTTCCCTGGAGGAGTTTTCTCACACGTTCAGGCTCCTTTACGCCCGGAAGCTCAACGAGGATACGCCCGCTGTTTCCAAGTTTCTGGATGTTAGGCTGGGTGACGCCGAAGCGGTCGATACGGTTTCTCAATACGTTGAATGAGTTTGAGATGGCGCTCTCTGATTCCTTTTCAATGACAGAAAGCACATCCGCGTCGGATGTCTGGCTCGTCACCTTGTCCTTGAGGTCAAATGTGGCGAAGATGTCTGAAAGCGGACGTCCTCCGGCAGTCTCCTGCCAAGCCTTTCCGAAGAGGGTGATGAAGTTGTCCCTTGAGTTGACGCTGCGAACCTTTGCACTGTCGATTGCCGCGAGGAACTGAGGGTCCTGGCTGTTTCCTGCGAGGGCTTTCACGAGATCTTCAAGCTGCACCTGAAGCATGACGTTCATACCGCCCTTGAGGTCCAGACCGAGGTTGATGTCCTTGACCTTCACATCCTTGTAAGTGTAGCCGAGGTAAACTTTCTCGGCTGAGATTGAATCGAGGAACCTCCTGTTGTTGACCTTTGCGATGGAGTCAAGAACATAGGCTTTGTCCTCGTCCGATACAGAGTTGAATTCCGCCGATGCGCTGAAAGCCTCCACGGCCTTCTCCGCATATTTGTCAGCCTTGTGTTCCTGTACCCTTGTCACAACAGAGAACGAAAGCTGCCAAAGACATGCGAGCGCAAGGCAGATTGCAACGAATCTGATGGCACCTTTACTTTGCATAATTGTTATAGTTTTAATTAATATTTTATTGTCTTTTTTACTTCCCGGACTACAATCTGTTCTCATTCTGCAATGTATGGCACGAATTTACGTCCGGCAAATAGGGCACAAATTTACGATTTTTTTCTTATAAACGCACTTTTTCTTAAATTTGTAGTCCTTTTGGAGATTTCTTTGTGGGTAGTAGGTTAATGAAATTAGGAAAGATAAGGGCTTTGGTCATTATTTTGTCGGCAATTCCGTCCGGCATCGCGGCGGCGCAGTCCCAGTTTGCGGACCGTGCCGACACCTTGTTATCTCCCATGCAGATTGCCATCCCAATCCTTGAGGCCGCCTCCTCTCTCACCGACACAGAAAAGCTCGCCCTCGCGGACTCCCTTCATGGCAATTACCAATTTCGCCGTGCCATCCAACTCTGCGACGAACTCATTTCCGAGTCTCCCGACAGCCTCGTGAGGGTCTACGCCGCCGAACTGCTCTCCAACTCCGAAAGCGGCTTCGATTTTACCTCCACCGTGGCTGTCCCGACAGTAATAGCGCGCCAGAAGTTCACGCTCCGGGACTTTTTCCTCTACTACCCTTTCCCCGACCGCTCCTGGCATGACCTCCGTTCGAGCGAGGGTCTTCGCGACAGTCTTCAGACGCTGTCTGCCCCAAAGGCTCTCGGAATTCTTCCGGACATCGCATATTTTCAGGAAGATGACGACATAATATATTTTCATTCCCCCGACACTCTCGGACACATGAAGATATATTCTTCCGTAAAGGATACTCTGTGGAGTCGCCCGCGTCAGGTCTTCGCACCAAAGGATTCTCTCTCTGCGGCGAAGGACTCAACGCTTTTCGTTTCGGCACTCAGGGACTCGACGACGACGCCTTTCGTGTCCGACGAGATATTCCCGGTTCTTTCGGCCGATCAGCGCTCGCTCTATTTTTCCGCAAAACGGAAGGACAGCGCCGGAGGATACGATCTCTACGAATCCGTGTGGTCCGAGGCAGACAGCTGCTGGACCGAGCCGGTGAATCTCGGATTTCCGTATTCTTCGGTGGATAATGACTACCTATATATGAACACGGACGACGGGCGCTACATCGTCTTTGCTTCGGACCGCGGGTGTACGAAAGACAGCGTGTATGTCTATGTTCTTGAATATGAGTTCACTCCACAGCGTCAGAGAATTACGGACTCGGAGAAGCTGCGCCGGATTATGGAACTCGCTCCATCTGACGGGACGGATGTGGTCGATGCCGGTTCCGCCGTGGGAGGAGGAATCCCGGAAAACGCTGACACGAAGCGCTATATGGAGAAGATGGCAGACGTGCGACATTTCCGTGACCTGCTCGACAATACAAACAGAAAACTGGACGAGATGAGGGAGGAATTCGCGCTCAGCGATGACGTGGAGCGCCGTCAGGAACTCACCTCGCGTATTCTTGAGACCGAGGCGGAGATTCCGCAGATTCAGTCCTCGCTCGACAAAGCCGCCTCGGAAGTCCAGAAAATCGAAATGGAATTCCTTTTCAGCGGCGTGGTCATCGACTACAACCTTCTCTCTTCCGAAGCCTCCCGCAACCTCGTCGGAGACAGTTCCAGCTATGTCTTCAAGGAGCGCCAGGCGGGCTCTCCGCTACGGCTTCCGGTCAGCGCAAAATAGTAAAAATTAGTCAAATGGTGTGAGATATCAGTACATCACATCATGAGGCAGTGTACCGTCGGGCATTTTGCCGTGGAATTTTCCTACTTTCGTGGGATTTTATACGATAACACTACGGACTTATGCTTGTTCTACGAAATATTGCAGCGTCAATTTCACTGATGCTGGTTTCTTCTTTCGTCGCTTTTGCGCAAAGTGGGGAAGACTCGGTGGCGGAACTCAGAAAAGTGAGGGAGTCGTTTGTTGCGGCGACGCTTGACTCCTGTTCGCCTTCCGACGGGGTCACTGAAAATTTCCTGACCTATTCGGAACATGGACGGGCGGCGATAGATGTGCTTCTGATGCAGCTCTACCTTGCCGTGCAGTTGCCTCAGAGCGAGGTTGACAGGGTCGTCGGACTATTCGACTTCGACCGGAGGCAATGGCGGGACATCGACTATACGGACATGTCGCGGGGAGGATGGGACATGACCCTGCATATCACCAGGATATATGCTCTTGCAAAGGCCTACAAGTGGCCTCAATCGTCTTTCTACAAGTCTCCGCTGCTGAGCGAACTGCTCCACAAGGCGGCAGGTTGGTGGTTCGACAACCGTCCGGTGAACCCTAACTGGTGGCACAACGATATAGGGGTGCCCAAAAAGCTGACCGCGGCGATGCTGCTCCTGCGGGACGAACTTTCCGAAGAAGAGATTCAAGGGACGCTGCGGGTGCTTGAACGTTCCCGTTTCGGACGCACGGGGCAGAACAAGGCGTGGCTTGCCGGGAACCAGATGATGAAAGCTCTGCTCATAGAAGACCCGGAGCTTGCACGGGAGGCACGCAGGCAGATAGGCGAGGAGATATACGTGACGGACAATGAAGGCATCCAGAAGGACTGGTCGTTCCATCAGCACGGCCCCCAGATGCAGTTCGGCAACTACGGGCTGGCATTCGCCGACGGTGTCTCGTTTTGGGCGCGTGTGTTCGAGGGAACGGACTATGCCTTTCCGGAGGAGCAGGTTGAAATCATTGAGAACTACATACTTGAGGGCCTGTGCTGGCCGATATGGAAGGGCGTGATGGACCCGAGCGCGTGCGGACGTCAGCTCCATATTAATGGTGGCCGCGGCAAGGCCTATTCCTGTGCCGTAGCCTTGTCGAACATGGCCGCGATGAATCGCCCGCGCAGTGGAGTGTTCAGGCATATCGCCCTTCAGAACCTCCAGCCGGGACTTTATGAAAACGAACTGGTCGGCGCACGGTACTATCCGCGTTCCGACTTTGGCGTCTATCGTGCAAAGGATTGGTATGCCTCGGTGCGCATGCAGTCCGAACGGACAATCGGCTACGAATTTACCAACGCCGAGAATCTGCTGGCACAGTTTTCGGCCGACGGAACCATCATAATGATGCAGTCCGGGCGGGAATATGAGAACATCTTCCCTTATTGGGACTGGAGGATGCTGCCCGGAGTCACCGCCTATGATGACGGCACCCCGCTGCGCACCGATGATAGCCGTGAGGACAAACAGAACAACACCGGGCACGTCGGAGGACTTTCCGATGGCGGGACAATGGTCACGACAATGGAACTTGAACGCCACGGGCTTCATGCCTTCAAGTCTGACTTCTTTTTTGACGACATTGTGGTGTCGCTCGGGTCGGACATACGTTCTTCGCGCAGCGAAATCAGTCGCATCACCACGGCGGTTGAACAGAACCGTCTCGTAGGTGAGCCTCTCTCCGGTGCATTCCGTTCGGGAAAACACGGCAACACGGAATGGGTGTGGCATGACGGGCGCGGATATGTCGCGCTTGAGGGATTCCCGTTTCGGGTGGAGACGTCGCTACAGAAAGGAAGTTGGGAAAACATGGCTCCGATGTACACGCAGGTGGACAGCGGACGCGTGTTCAAATGCTGGTTTGAGCATCCGGCGGACGGTACATCCTCATACGCATACGCCGTGCTTCCATGCCGGGACGCAGCGGCCACAAAGGCTTTCGCTAAGGCGTATGCCTCCGGAAAGACATTCGTGAAGACCTCCACCGGAATCTGCGGGAAATCGTCGAAAGCCGTCCTTCCGCAGATTCTCCGCAACGACGACAGCTGCCAGGCCTTGTCCTACAGGGGAGAGATCTATGTCATCGTGCATAAGGCCGGGACGTATTCATTCGACGGCGGGCGGCACATCTTCTCAAATCCCGGAATCTATTTCTGCACCGGTGGAGGGGTCGTTTCCGAGCCTCTTCCGTCGGCCGCCGGGCAGGACTGACCTTCCTCGCTCTGAGCCTTATGCAGTGCCACGAACTCCTTTGGGAGTATGCCGAACTGCTTGAAGAAGCATGACGTGAAATAGGAAGGAGTGTTGAATCCGCACATATAGCAGACCTCGTTGATTCGGTAGTTGTCCGAAATCAGCAGACCGGCCGCCTTCTTCAGCCTGAACAGCTTGATGTATTCGTTAGGAGCCATTCCCGTGAGTGACTTCATCTTGCGCTGGAGGTTGCTCCGGCTGACGAACATCCCGTCCGCGAGCTGCTGGACGGAAAAGTCAATTGAGGACAGGTTCGCGCCTATGATTGCGTCCGCCTTCGACAGCCATTCTATGTCAAGAGTTCCGTATTTCGAGAAGTTGAGGCTTTCTTCCGGAGACGACGCGAACTTCTCCATAAGCACTTTCCGGTTGTTTATGATGCTGTCTATCACCGCCTTGAAATGACTGATGGAAAACGGCTTCTCGATGTAGGCGTCCGCTCCCGAGTCGAGTCCGCGAATCTTCGACTCGACGGATGATTCGGCAGAAAGGAGGACGAACGGGATGTGGGAGGTCATCGGGTTCTCCCGCACTTCCTTGAGAAGTTCAAACCCGTCCATGTTAGGCATTGCGATGTCGGAGACAATGATGTCGACATTGTGTTTTTCGAGCTTGGCAATCGCTTTCTTTCCATCGGTGGCTTTGAGTATGCGGAAGGACGACTTGAGCTGCCCGGCGATGAATGAGAGTATGTCGGTGTTGTCCTCCACCACAAGAAGCGTAATCTTGCTTTCTTGCTCTGAGACTGTTGACTTCACCTCCGCCTCCTCTTCCTGCGGCAGGGCCTCGGTGCTATCCGCCTTCACCCACGGCAGTTCGACACAGAACCGGCACCCATCGGTGCAGTCCGTGTCCACGTATGCCCTGCCTCCTGACTTGTCTGCAAGCAGGCTTACGAGCGACAGTCCTATGCCGAATCCAGGTTTCCTGTCTTTTCCGCTGCCGTTGTCCACCTGATAGAAAGTGTCGAAAATCTTTCTCGCCTCCTCTTTCGGGATGGCCGGGCCGTTATTGCTGACCGACAGCATCAGCATCTGTTGGCCATCGTGTCCCGTTTCGTCGTGCAGTTCGACCTCAATCTTGTCCTTTGTGTATTTCACCGCGTTTTCGACAAGGTTGCTGAGAATCTTTGATACGGCGTCAGGGTCGAACATTCCGAAATATCCCTTTCCCTTGTCAGCGCTTGAGAACGTTATGTCCACTGCCTTGCCGGAAGGTGTCCTGAACCTGCGCAGGACATCCTCGATGACCGAAATCAGATTCACCGCTGTCAGATGCAGGAGATAGCCCTCGTTGCTTATTTTCTTGAAGTCGAGCAGCTGGTTTGTGAGTTCCGCGAGTCTGGTCGTGTTGGCCTCGATTATGCCGAGGTTTTCCTCTGTCTCGCTGTCCCAGGTGCGGTGCTCCATCACAATCTCAAGAGGAGCCTTGATGAGCGTCACCGGAGTCTTTATTTCGTGCGCTATTTGCGTAAAGAACTGAATCTTGGCATTATAGGATTCTTTCTCGTTGCGCAGTTTCATATCCTCAATCCTGCGTGCCTCTTCCTTGCTGCGTATCTTCAGATAGGTGTAGACTCCGAATGCCGTGGCAGCGGCCAGAAGCAGGACATAGAGACATATCGCCGCTATGCTCCTGTACCACGGCTCATTGATTTTCAGCCTGATGGCGCAGTCGTCCACACTCACGTAGCCGTCCGAATTGACTGCTCTCAGCAGGAATGTGTATTTCCCGGGCTTGAGGTCCGCGAACGAGACTGAGGCCTGCCCGGTCTTTGTCCAGTCCGCGTCCTTGTCGAAACGGTATTCAAAGACAGTCTTTTGCGGAGACACGTAGCTGAGGCAGTCGAAGTCTATGGAAAAGTTGCCGATTCCGCTCGGGATGGTGACGTCCTTCCCGAAAAATGTCTGTCCATGGTATCTCACCGACGCAGTGACTCTCGGAGCCACGCTGTTGTCCTTTATATCCTCCGGAAAGAATGCGTTGAAACCGTCGACACCGCCGAACCAAAACTTTCCGTCATCAGTCTTGAAACTCGACTTGAAGTTGAACTGGTTGCTCTGCAGACCGTCTTCATAGGTGTAGAGCCTATAGTCTCCGGTCTTTGGATCCAGACGTATTATTCCGGCGTTTGAACTCATCCAGAGATGTCCGCAGCTGTCGTCCAGAATTCCGAATATGACACTGCTCGGCAGTTTTCCGTCCGGGGAGGCTACGGGAGGGACGACGAATGAGTCTGTCCCATAGTCATATCTGCACACCCCGTTTCCCTCGGAGCATAACCACAGTTGTCCCTTCGCGTCGCTGTAGATGTCTATGATTCTGTCGCTGCACAGGCTGCCTTTGTCTTCGGGGTTGCAGCGGTAGCGTTTCCACTGGCCGGTGTATCTGTCGTGGCAGTATAGACCGTAGCCATGGCAACTGAACCACATCTTGCCGGTATAGTCCTCGAGTATGTCGTAAATCATGTATCCCTCAAGCTCCGGGACAGGGGTCATCGTGCCTGTCTTGTAGTCATACACGCTGCATCCTCGCTTTGTTCCGACATAGAGACAGTCGCGTCCGTCTTTTTCACTGTGGTAAAGGGAGTACACGGCGTTCTCGCTGTCAGGAACATTGCCTTGGGTCATGTAGTATCGGGAAACGGCGCCGGTCCGGAGATTTATGCGTTTGAGTCCCGAGGAGAATGTAGCCACCCAAAGATCCTCACCCTTCTGGCAGAGCGCATGGATGTTGTCGTTGTTGTCGTGCCAGCGTATGGGAACGAACTTCCCGGTTGTCCTGTCGAGAAGGCTCAGTCCGCCGTTCTCTGTCCCGACCCAAAGCCTGTCCTTTCCGCAGCGGCAGAACTCGCTTACGGCAGTGCCGGATAACGGGCTGTTCGGATCCGGACGGTAGAGCTCGATTTCTGCGGCCTTCGGGGAAATGTAAAGGACTCCGTTGAAATAGGTCCCGATCCACAGTCCTCCCTCGTGGTCCTTGAGGCATGAGTAGAAACTGTCGTTAGGAAGCCCTTCCGAAAGTTCCATCCGCTTGAGCTTCCCGGTGTTGCGGTCATATTCGAAGAGTCCGGAATTGGAACAGATGATGATTGTCGCGCGGTCATTGTGATGCAGCCATCGTATCAGCGGCACGGCGTTCTTCTTTTCCCCGTATGGCGAGAGGTAGTTGTGTACGCTCCCGTCTTTCGGGTTTATGCTGTACATCCCGTCATCCCATGTCCCGGCCCAGATGATGCCGTTCTCGTCCTCGCTGATGCAGAGAAAATGCTCCCTCCGTCCGCTTCCCGTATCCACCGGCACCAGTGTGTCGCTACCCTTTGGCTGGCGTACAATGCCGTTTTCTGTGCCGATCCACACATTGCCGCCCCTGTCGCAGAGCAACGACCCCACATTGTCGGAAGGAAGGGTGCGCGGGTCTCCCTCAACGTGCTTGTAGACGGCCACAACCTCATATTCCGCAGCATCCGTCCCATGGGCGGGTCCGATGACTGCAAGCCCCTCGTTGGAGCCGACCCAGAGCCTTCCCTCACTGTCGTAACAGAGCGTTCTGAAACTCTTGCATATACCGAATTCGCTCAAATCCTTTTGGGTGAGCCTTCCTGTTTCAACGTCGAGCAGTTCGAGGGAGTTTCTGGAGGCGATCCAGACCTTGTTCCCGTCTGTGTGCTCGATGAGAAATTCGACATTGAGCTGTCTGGCGTCGGACCGGTTTCCGTAGACCTTGAATTCCCTTCCGTTGTAGCGGCTCAGACCGTCCTTGGTCCCGAACCACATGTAGCCTTTCCTGTCCTGCATTATGCAGCGGACGCTGTTTTCCGAGAGCCCGTCCCTCACGTCGTAGCTCCTGCATGGAATCGCTGCAGAGACGGCGTTCATGAGACTTCCCGCGAGGAGGAAGACCGCCGCTATTGTTCCGTATATTCTGTCCGTGTTGCGCATGTTATGGGTCTGTATGCGAATCTAATAATATAGAGGTGTATGCAAATCTAATAATAAAAAGTGTCCCGATTGACAAAGAATCCGTTTAAATTTCCGCAATGGAAGAATGCACGCCGTCTGTGCTTAAAAAATGAAATACTATGCCTAAAAACTGATAGTGCAAGACAAGCATATTTGCGAATTTTGCAAAAGTAAAACTATGTAACCAATATGAAGTTCAAAAACAGCTTGTTTCTTTTAGTGGTGTCGGCTCTTGCGGCTTCCGCAATTTCCATGTCGGCACAGAATAGTCAAGTCATCAAGGGTACTGTCGTTTCGGAAGACGGTAAGCCGCTTCCGGGCGTTGTGGTGTTGCCTGATGGCGGTAAGGCAGATGCAGCAGTCACCGACGAGAACGGCGCATGGACAGTCAATGCCGCTCCGTCTTCGGTCGACGGGATTGAGGTCTCTTGCCTCGGCTTCATTACGGTCCGCGAGCAAGTCGGCGGCCGTTCTGTAATCAACATCATCATGAAGGAGGATACGCAGCTGCTCGACGAGGTTGTTGTCGTCGGCTACGGCGTCCAGAAGAAGGGCAACCTCACCGGCTCCGTGACCCAGATCAACTTCAACGATGCCATCGAGAGCCGCCCTGCGATGACCACATCCTCTGCGCTCGCCGGACTTTCTGCCGGACTTCAGGTCCGTCAGACTTCAGGCCAGCCGGGAGAGGACAGTGCGAGTCTCCGCATCAGGGGAAACACGACTCTCAACAACAACAGCCCTCTCGTTCTCGTGGACGGCGTGGAGTGGAGCATGGATGATGTCAATCCTGCCGACATCGAGAGTGTGACGGTGCTCAAGGATGCGTCGTCTACTGCAATCTACGGTTCTCGTGCGGCAAACGGAGTTATTCTCATCACTACCAAAAAAGGCTCCGGCAAGGCGAGCGTGACCTACTCGGTGCAGGCAGTGATGCAGACTCCATACAACAAGATAGGCTGGCTCAGTGACTATGCCACTCACATGGATCTCGTGAACGAGGCTGCCGACAACGTGGATCAGGCACACATCTTCTCGGATTCGACCATCGCGGCTTGGAAGGCGGCTCAGGCAAATCCGGACGGCGTCAACGAATACGGCGTGAAGAACAGCATCGCCTATCCGAACACCGACTGGTTCAAGGAACTTTTCTCCACCGGATTCTCGCAGGAGCACAACGTCTCGGTGCAGGGAAGCAGCGAAAAGGTCAGGTATCTCGTTTCTCTGGGCTATCTTGACAACAACGGAGTGATGACCCGCTTCAAGGAAATTGACTCCGGCACAAGCAAGTTCAACATCAGGACCAATGTGGAAGCGAAGGTGACGAACTGGCTCACTATGGGAGCGCGTATTTTCGGACAGAAGCAGGACTATGGTCTCGCAAACGTGAAGAACGCCTTCAGCTACATCTACCAGACGACTCCGGGAGTCTATCCGGGCGAGCCTGACAAGTGGGGACGGGCCGTGGCCACTGAGGAGTCTACATCCGCAAACAACATCTTCGCCCAAATGGCCGGTCCTGCGGGACACAAGACGACCTACAGGATGAATGCCTCTCTCTACGGAATCGTGAACCTCTACAAAGGTCTGACGTTCGAGGCAACAGGCAACTATGCGCAGATTTATACGGATCAGAACAGTTACGCCAGGAAAAACGGGATGTGGAACTATATGAACGACACCCGTTTCAGCGAGTCCAATCTCGCCAACGCGAACAACTCGAATTCATACGGTATGAACTATCGCATCAACACCGAGATGCTGCTCCGCTACAATAATACATTTGCGGAAAAGCACGAGGTGGGGGCTCTTGCCGGTTTCACCACAAACTACTACAAGCAGCGTGCGTTCAGTGTCAGCAAGAAGGGTGCGGCAGACTGGTCTATCTCCGAGATGGATAAATACACGGATTATGACTCTTCTTCCTCCTCCACCGCGGAGTGGTCGCTCATGTCGTGGTTCGGAAGGGTCAACTACGCATACGACAGCCGCTACCTCGTGGAGGCAAACTTCCGTGCGGACGGCTCGTCGCGCTTCTCTCCCAAGAGCAGGTGGGGCTTCTTCCCGTCCTTCTCTGCAGGATGGAGAATCAATCAGGAGGAATTCATGCAGGAGGCAAGCTGGTTGAGCAACCTCAAGCTCAGGGCTTCATGGGGAATCACGGGTAACAACAACGTTGGTAACTACTCATGGCAAAGCACCTACCAGTCCGTAAAAATCGTGACGGGGGGGGCAGGAACTACAGGCTTTGTACAGAAGGAGTTAGGTAATGAAAACCTCGAATGGGAGACGACCTACACGACCAATGTAGGACTCGATTTCGGAATATTCGACAACATTCTCACCGCCGAGATGGACTTCTACGTGAAGAACACCAGCGGCATTCTCTATCGTCCTACCGTCTATGAGACGATGGGCAACATCACCGGTGCCTACGCCAATCTCGCGGCCGTTCGCAACACCGGTTTCGAGCTCACTCTTGCGCACAACAACACCATCGGCAAAGATTTCCGTTACGGAATCAGTCTCAATCTCGGCTACAACAAAGGCATCGTCACGAAATATCAGGGACAACTTCAGCAGTATTGGACGGAGATTGACGGCAAGAGGGTCTATGTGAACAACCTTGCACAGGTTTCGCAGGGCAGCAACACCGCGAAGATTCTCGAAGGACACGTTTACGGGGAGCACCTTCTCTATCAGGTCTATAAGGGCAGCGGCCGCGGCTACACCGGAGGCGAGGTTGACGTGAACGCCGGACCGAAGGACGGAATGATACGTACCGAGGCCGATATGGCATGGGTCAGGGCCATGATTGACGCCGGCTACTCATTCCGTGGGGTGAAGAAGGTCGGCAAGGACCAGCTCTGGTATGGAGACCTCCTCTATCAGGACGTCAACGGCGACAAGAACTACGGCGACTCCAACGACCAGGTTCTCAACGGACACACCAACAACCCGCTCGTCAACGCCGGACTTAGCCTCAACCTTTCATGGAAGGGCATAGACTTCTCGGCGGTCTTCTCCGGGGCGTTCGGATTCTGGCTCAATTGGGGCACGCAGTACTACAATACGACAAAGGTTACTAACGGACACGGCATCGCCCGTCACATCGCTGCCGACCACTACTTCTACGACCCGGACAATCTCACCGACAGCCGCACCAACATCCACGGCAAGAATCCGCGTCTCACTCTCAACGACGATTTCAGCAACGCGATGACCAGCGACTTCCGCGAATATCGCGGTGACTACGTGAAGCTCAAGAACCTTCAGATAGGTTACACACTTCCTCAGAACATAAGCCGCAAAATCGCTATGCAGAAGTTCCGCGTCTTCATCTCTGCGGAGAACCTCTTCACAATCACTAAATACCCGGGGCTCGACCCTGAAATCGGCACGACAATCGGCTATCCTCTCATGCGCAGCGTGAGCCTTGGAGCGCAGGTTTCATTCTAAATGTATGGTGTGTAAAAGAATATGGATATGAAAAAGATAAATTTGACTATACTTATTGCTGCCGCTTCACTCGCGGCCGCATCATGCTCCGGATTCCTCGATACCGTGAGGACGGACGCCGTTTCCACCGGAAACATGTGGACGGACGAGTCTAAGGCCGACGCCGGCATGGCGGGAATATATTACCCTCTCTACAAGACCAACCTCACGAGGACACAGATTCGTATGGAAGACTACGACGGACTGAACAGGACGGGAATGGAAGGGAACGGGTTCACTTCGGACGAGTATTCGACTAACTATCCGCTGCAGTACCTCTACCGTTCGACCAAACAGGCGATGGATTTCCAGGGTAGGCTCGAATGGCAGATTATCTTCCGTCTCGTGCACGACTGCAACGATGCTGTCGCCAATCTCGGACGGGCCGGACTTTCTGAGAAAAAGTATAACCGCTACCTCTGTGAAGCGAGGCTTTTGAGGGCGTGGGCATATTCCCGTCTGAATATGATTTACGGCGGTGTCCCGCTCTATCTCGAACCGGTCACTAACGAGGAGTGCAACCGTGTGCAGTCTTCATTCGTGCAGGTTTGGCAGGCAGTCATCGATGATTGCACATTTGCGATAGAAAACGAAAACTGCCCCGACAACACACTTACATCCAATTACGGGCGGCCGTCAAAGGGTCTTGCCTACTCTCTTCGCGGAATGGCCTATATGTGGCTGGCTGCGATTGTTCCGGACGGCGTCAATCATCCTTTTAAGTCGGGCATTATCACCGACCCTTCAGACGTGACATTGTCTGAGACTGAGTACTATACTCTTGCGGAGGCTGACTTCGCGAAAGTCGAGGAATGCGGCTACGGACTCTGGCAGGGCAAGTGGGGCGACTTCTTTACGGAGAAGAACGAAAAGTCAAAGGAGATGATTTTTCCGCTTCAGTTCACTACAGATCCGGGATTTTGCCACAACTGGCAGCAGGTCATCGGCTGCACGGACCAGTACATCGGCTGGCAGCAGCTCAAGCCTTCGGCTGATTTTGTCAACACATTCCAGAATGCTGACGGAACGCCTTTCCGTTGGTCTGAGGTTCCGGGGCTTGAAGACTGGGACGCGATGGACGTGACGGCAAGGGAGGTGTTCTTCATTCGTGACGGAATGAACGATGTACAAGCGAAGATTGAGGAATATGATGCACTCATCAAAAATGCGACGGAAGAGGAGGAGATAGCACGATTAAATTCAGAGAAGCTTGTCTACACGGAACTTCGTACCCGCAAGGAAGAGTGCATCAAGCGCATCGGACAGGACAATTGGGACAAATACTATCTCAACACAGGCAATGAGGAACGCATCCGCAAAGCCTACGAAAACCGCGACCCTCGCCTTGAGCAGGCTGTCATAACCCCATATCAGAGGCTCGATTCCTACTCTCCTTATAGCGAGCCTCAGAAGGTTCTGAAGAAAGTCCTCCGTTGGCCTGTTTCCGTGCAGGATAACACCAAGTCTGAGACCGATCTCTACGTGTGCTACAGGAACACGCTGTTCTATGTGTGGAAAAAATATAATGTTCTTGACGATTCCCTCCCTGGAGGTACGCAGGGGCGTCAGCGCTGCGGTTATGACTGGCCGCTCGTGCGCTTCACCCAGGTCCTTCTCCAGAGGGCTGAGGCTCTTGTCCATCTGGGACGGGAAGGGGATGCGAAGGCGCTTGTAGATCAGGTGCGCAGCCGCGCAGGAATGCCGGGCGTGACGGCTTCGGGAAAGGAGGCAATGCTTGAGGCAATCCGCTATGAGACCCGCATCGAACTTTGTGAGGAAGGCGTGAATTACTTTGACGAAATACGTTGGGGCACCTACAAGGACTCCAAATTCCAGGGAAAGGACGTGCACGGAGGAACAAATGTCTGGGGTGATATGCAGTACGAATATAAGTGGTACTATACTGACACGATGTGGCCTTGGTCTATTTCCGACCGCGAGGCTCAGAAAAATCCGAACCTCATACGCAGGGATGGATGGCTTTATTAAGTTCATTCTTCTCATATTTCTAATTATTTCATAATTAACGATTTATATGATTAAGAGACTTATATCAATGACGCTTTCTGTGCTGCTTCTGTCGGGAACGGCGTACGCGGTGCAGTCATGCAAGACGGAGGACCCGGTTGAAAAACCTGTGGACCCGACTCCGAAACCGGAGCCCGAGCCCGAGCCGGAACCGACGCCGGACAGCGGAGACTTTGATAAAGTGCCGGAAGGCTTTGTTGAGGAGCCTGATGCGACTGTGGCAAATCCTGCCGGAACCGCAGACCTCGCCTCCCTCGAAAAGATGGGGCATCCGCGTGTGCTTATGAACAGGGCTGATTTCGACCGTCTTAAGGAAAAAGCTCTCAACAACCGTTTCCAGAACAAGACACTGTACAAACTGCACAAACTGCTCATGGATGTGGCCAACGAATCCGTGGCTGACAACACACAAATTGTCTATCAGCTGGATGCCGCCGGCAAGCGCATACTCGACAAGTCGCAGCTCGCGCTCAAGAGGATAGGCTCTTGCGCATACGCCTACAGGATGACAGGGCAGTCGAGATATCTGGAAAAGGCCGTCTCGGACATGAAGACCGTCATTGCCTTCAAGGACTGGAACCAGAGCCGTCATTTTCTCGACACCTCCGAAATGGCATTTGCTGTGGCTCTCGGCTATGACTGGCTCTACTACAGCCTCGACTACGACCTCCGGGTCAGTGCACGCAAGGCTCTGCTCAACAACGACATCGTCAATGCCCGCAGCCACTGGTCCAACACCTCCGCGGGGAACTGGAACCAGGTCTGCTACGGAGGCTCCATCGCGGCGGCCATCGCCATCTACGGCAAGGAGAAGAGTGCAAGCGGCGGGCTGCTCAATGACTGCATAAAGAACAACGGTGATATGGTCAAGGCCATTTATGACCCGGATGGAGTCTATCCCGAAGGGTATTCCTATTGGGGATATGGCACCGGTTATCAGTCTGTGATTTTCACCCTGCTTGAAAACTCTTTCGGTCAACTCTTCGGAATGGATGCGTCGGCCGGACTTGCCAAGACTCCGCAGTGGATGCTTATGATGACCGGCATCGGCAACCGCACCTACTGCTATGGCGATTCAACCGGTTCGTATGCCGTTCCCAAGATGGGAATGTGGTGGTTTGCAAAACATTATACCAATACGGCTCTGCTCAAGAACGAACTGGCGCTTCTTAATGGCGGTGGCTACACGACAGCCTGCGACGAGATTCGTCTGCTTCCTATGGCCATTGCCTGTGCCAACGACATCGAAAATCTCGACACAGTTTCCGAAGGGGAGAATGTCAATCTCTATTCCGGTGGCGGAGAAGTTCCGGTCGTGCTGATGCGCACCGACTGGACAAATTCCGACACGGACCGCTATCTCGGACTGAAGGGAGGCCAGGCGAACTCCAGCCACGGCCACATGGATGCCGGATCCTTTGTCTATGACGCTCTCGGGCTTCGCTGGTCGGAGGATGTGCAGAGGGAATCCTACGCCAGGGTTGAGAATGCCCTCAAGGCTGCGGGCGGAAGTTTCTGGAACATGGGTCAGAATTCTCTTCGCTGGCAGGTGTGGAGGCTCAATAATAGGGCACACAGCACGTTGACTGTCAACGACTCCGATCATTTGGTGAAAAAGGCGGCAACGGTCGTGGAGGCTTCGGGGACTACTGCCGTGCTTGACCTGACCGGTCCGCTTTCAAAACAGGTGGAGTCTGCCCGCAGGACATTCAAGATTGTTGATGGCGAACTCTATGTGATTGACGAAATCACGGCAAAGGCGAATCTCGACGCGGCCGTGGAGTGGAGGATGATGACTCCGGCGACTGTTTCCGTCGGCTCCGATGCCGAGACGCTTACGCAGAAGGGCAAGACGATGTATCTGAAGGCGACTTCTTCAGAATCATCCGTCCCTGTCTCCTACACGACATGGGCGGCCAGGGGCAGCAATTCCTGGGATACGCCTTGCACCGGCTACACTGTCGCCGGATTTACGGCCACCGTTCCTAAGGGAACAACCGTCACATTCACGACAAAACTGACTCCGTCCCTATAGGGCGCGATGATTTATGGATGATGAATATTTATTGATATTGACTAAACTCATTTTAATAACAACATTAGGTTTATGAAAAGATTCTTTTTCTTAAGCATGCTTGCGATGTTCTTAGGAACATTTGCGCTGACCTCCTGCAAGAAAGAGCAGAAGGAAGATCCCACTGTAGTTACGGTGGATGTTACTGACATCACTGCGACTTCGGCTACAGTCAGTGTTTCCGTGACGGGAGCGGCACCGCAGATGGTGCGTTTCACGGAACCTGTACCGGTAGAGTCTCTTGACTTTGACGTGAATGACCAGGCTGCCGTTGCAAAGTATGCATCAAAGGGTTCCGCTGTCGGAACTCCGTATTCTTCCAAGGTTACGGAACTCGCTCCTGTGACCGAGTACTTCACTGCTGCCGTGGCATTTGACGCCAACTTTACCGTTGTAAGCACCGCTTCAAAGGTGTTCACCACCATTGTTCCGGACAACGCCATCGGTGACAATGCCGGAGCCGGCGAAATCACCAATGACCGCTGGTAGTTCTGTTTAACCTCTAAAAGAAAGAACATTTATGAAAAGGATAATGATTCTCTGCACTGCCGCCCTTGCGATGGCAGCCTGCACAAATGAACTTACGGAGACTGTCGGAACGTCTACTCAGCCAGCTGTCACGCTTGAGGGTGGTTTCGCGTGGGCTGAGACCAAGACAGCCTTCACCGATGCCGAGGCTCCTACGAACAAGCTCGTGTGGTCGAAGGATGACGCAATAGGAATATTCACCATTGCGGGAACTACCACCAACATTAACTACAAGGCAAATCTTCTCCGCAGCTCCATCGGAGCTACAAACGGAGTCTTCATCCCTGAAGAGCCTGTTTCTGAGGAGGTTCCAGGACTTCAGCTTCCTGAGTCAGGCAGCGATGACTTCCTTGTTTACTATCCGTACACCCCGGCGACCGACATCAACGTCGACGACTTTAAGATTCACTTGACTGTTTCGGATCTCCAGACCCAGTCTGAAGTCAGCGACAAGGAAATCGGAAAGAACGGATTTGCCTACGGAGTCGCAAAGGTTGCCTCCGACACCAAGAAGATAAACTTCTCGCTTACTCACGCGATGTCATATCTCCGCTTTGTCGTTGCATCGACGGACTATTCAGCCTACATGCTCAAGTCAGTCCAGCTCTACGATGTTGCAGGAGAGGCAGTTCTCGCCGGAGACTACACTTTTGACGTTGCAAGCAGCACGATAGCGGCCGTAAATGGCGCGACAAAGTCGTCTGCCAAGGTTTCTCTCACCGATGGGGCCAAGTTCCAGGCAATAGGCTCCGGCAAGCAGGAACTCTACCTCACTCTCCTTCCTGGCGCGGATCTTACTTCCGCAACTGTCTATGCTGTAGTCACCTTTGTCAATGACAAGAAGGAGACTGTCAGCATTCCTGTAGAACTTTCAAAGAAGGGCAAACTCACCGCCGGAACAATGACCACAATTGACCTCGGCTCTGTCAATGCTTCAAACAACGCATTTGCGTGGTATGAGCCTGTAGAGAAGAGAAATCTCGTGAACGGCTGGTGCTATGGCGCGCAGAATACCTATTTCGTTGAGCGCAGTGCGGATGGCAACTGGAATCAGGTGACATTCGAGGTGAAGGCACGTGGCGACTTTTCTCAGGTTGCCGAGCCTAAGTATGTGGGCCTCCTCTCTTCTGGAGATGTCGGAGCCAATGGTCTCATCCGTCTTTCTGACGGCACTACGCAATACAATGACAAGCCTACCACTCCTGTGAGCGACAACTACGAGGTCACTGTTGAGATGGCTCCGACGTCAAAGAACTGCGGAAGCTCCGCTTGGGGTACGGTCGCAATCTATGACAAGGACTACAATCTCCTTTGGGCATATATGATTAACTCTTATGAGCCTGGCGAAGAGCCGAAGGCCAACGTATATCCCGGTACCGGCAAGTCCGTTATGGACCGCAACCTCGGTGCAAAGAGGCCTTCTACAAAGGAACTTATCCCTGCAAAGGGTGACTGGGGCGCGTATTTCCAGTGGGGACGTCCTTCTCCACTAATGTGGTCGAATGGCAAACAAGAACACTATAACGGTGCCTATGTGACAGCAGATACGGATCTCAAGGCTGCTCTTGCAAAGCCGTTTATCAAATGGCACTATTCAAAGGGCGACGGTTGGAACTCAAATGGCAACTGGTATGTCGGAGAGTTCCGCAACCTTTGGGGCGGAAATGACACGGAAGACTTCTACGACAAGAATAATGATATGGGCAAGACTGTCTATGACCCATGTCCGGCAGGTTATCGCGTGGCTTCTGGCGATGTCATAGAGTATGCAATCAAGTATGGAAAACGCAATGAGATAGACCACCTTGACGTTACTCCGAAAGACGATATCTTGTTCCCGAGCATTGCATCAGTAGTCGAGATTCCTCTTGACGGCGAGGCAAAGGACTATTGGATTTACATCGGAGCGCATTGGGCCTCAGGTGGCAATCTTTGGGGAAACAGGACACCTTCTAACAATAGGGCAGGAGCTCTCTATTGGTCAAATTCTCCGGTGGGCAATCAAGGATACCTCCTCCAGCACTGCTACTTCTCCGGTGGCTACGGCGGAGCTGCCGGCGACAAAGACGGAAAGAAGACCTTCACTGCCAACCGCGCCCAGGGTCTCGCAGTCCGTTGCATGGTAGATACCGACAACCGATAGGAAATCATTGAAATTTTTCGGGATTTCTCGGAAATTCTGGAGAAATCCCGAAAAATTTGTTAAAGCAATTATTTTGTTGTATCTTTGCCGTCCCTTTGCGGAACAGATTGGTACAACAACTGGTGAGATGGGTGAGTGGCTGAAACCAGCAGTTTGCTAAACTGCCGAACTCGATTGGGTTCCGGGGGTTCGAATCCCCCTCTCACCGCAGGGTCAGAAGGCCGGCTAATTGCTTATTAGCCGGCCTTTCTTTGCATAAGGCCTGCTGATTCGACGATATATTCATAACTTGATAACATAAACTGATTTATTATGAGAAAGAAACTTTTGGGACTCGCTCTTCTTGCCTCGGCCGTTTTTGCCTGCACTCCGAAGAATGACATCGTGAACGACAACATCAGCTTTGCAGAGAAGCAACTTGCCGGGCTCATCGCCGAATCGGAAGAAGGCGACACAGTCAGATTTCCATCGACCGTCAAGGACGGCAAGGTGGTTTTCGTCCCGATGAGGGATTGGGTCAGCGGATTCTTTGCCGGGACGATGTGGTATATGTATGAGCTCACCGGCAACGAGGACTATGCGGTTCATGCCCGGAAGCAGACCGAGGCACTGAGAGACCTTCAGTATTTCACTTCCCACCACGACGTCGGTTTCATGGTCTACGACAGCTTCGGCAACGGGCTCAGGCTCAAGAATATCCCCGGATATGACACGGTCGTTGTCAACACCGCGAAGTCTCTCGCCACCCGTTTCCGCCCGAACGCCGGCATCATCCAGTCCTGGAACGTCACCGGAGGTTGGCAGAAGGAGAGGGGCTGGAAGTGTCCGGTAATCATAGACAACATGATGAACCTCGAACTCCTTTTCCGCGCAAGCGAGATTTCCGGAGACCCGACATTCCGCAACATCGCGATAACTCACGCCGACAAGACGCTTGAAAACCATTTCCGCAGCGACTACAGCAGCTACCATGTTGTTGACTACGACCCTGAGACCGGCGCTGTCCGCAGCCGAGAGACCGCACAGGGCGCAGGCGACGAGTCCCGCTGGTCAAGAGGCCAGTCTTGGGCGCTCTACGGCTACACCGCCACCTACCGCTACACGAAAGAGCCGCGCTATCTTGAGCAGGCCAAGCATATTGCCGACTTTCTTGTCAATGAGAAGAATATGCCGGAGGATTTCGTCCCGCTTTGGGATTATGACGCCGCGGAATATGCCAAGGTGACGCCGGCGTATGAAAAGTACGTGAATCAAAGAGACGCCTCTGCCGGCGCAATCATGGCATCTGCCCTCTATGAACTCTGGCAGTACACTAAGGACAGCAACTACCTCAAGACCGCAGACAAGATTGTCACCTCCCTTTCTGCAGCCCCTTACCGCGCCGAACTCGGCACGAATGGCGGCTTCCTTCTCCAGCACTCGGTGGGCAGCATCCCTCATGGCGGCAGCATCGACGTTCCGCTCAACTACGCCGACTACTATCTCCTCGAAGCCCTGGTCCGCAAACGTCACATCGAACGCGGAGAGAATCCCGTAGAGTAACGGACTGCATAGGATTCTTAAGGAGTCAATGATTCAAAAAAATAAGGCAGGGGAAACGCGAAAAGCGAATCCCCTGCCTTTAGTTCGATATGTCGTTCAGAAGAATGTCTCCACAGTTTTCGCGGACTTCGTCATAAATTTCCTGGCATCTTTTTTTACTTATTTTTATTTTTGTGCCGACGGTGATGAAATCGCTCATTTGAGGATGTCCTGTTCCGTTTACTGATGTCGCGTGTTCTCCGTTATAGCCAGCAGTGCACAGCGTGAGGTCGTAGGCTGGGGCTAACTTCCACAGCCACTTGCCGTCATCAGCTTTCTCTGCAAGGAAACTGAAATTCTTGCAATGGTCGTCCTTGTTGTCGGTGAGATAGTTGAACACCATTCTTCGGTACATTTCCTCCACCTCTTCCGGATTCTGTGTCAGGAAACCTGTCAGAGCGAGAAGGTTGCTATAGTCCAGGACAGGATTTGACAGAGAAAGGCACATGAGACCTCCGCTTGTGGCAGTATGGATGCGCTCTCCGTCAGTTCCTATATCAAATCTCCTTGAAGCAAAGTATTTCCCGTTCATCAGTTTGAAATCAGGGACATTGATGCCGCATCTGCGGGCGATTTCATTGTAATGATATTCCTGTTGCCCCATATCCTTAGGGTCGTAGATGTGCCGGAACTTTACGAGCCAGTGCCCGTCTTTGTCAAGGAATGTAGCCTTTGGACGGCATCCGCCGCTGTTTCCGCTGTTATAGAGCAGAAGCCCTGCATCCGAGTCCTGTCGCTCTTCCAGGACTTCAATCGCCTTTTCCTGCAATGTGTCCAAGTCGTAGGTGTCCTCATTGAAATTTATATTCATCACCGGTGAGTAGGTTAGCGCCCCCATGCCGCTTTCTCCTACGATGCTCAGCCTGTCAAGCGCGGACAGTTTAAGGTCGTCAATTCCTTCGCGCATAAGAGCCTTGTGCAGCAGGTACCGTCCGTATCCGTCGGGCAGACTGTCCTCAAATATTCCGAAATTACCATAGAACGGAGACGGTTTCGCGATGAAAAGTCCTTGCTTCAGAGGTAGTTCCAGCGGAGAGATGCTGAACCCGTCTGCAATCCATGACTTGTCATATTCAAATGCGCATAATTTGTCGTCAGTTGTCATTGACAATGTACCTACCGTGTCGCGGTGATAAGATACCGTCAGTTTTTTTGTCCGTTTCATTTTCTTCGTGCCCTCTTTTTATTAGCGTTTGCCCGTATCTCCGTGAGTTCCTCCATCGTTGTGTATTTAGGCTCGGAGAAGATACTCTTTATTTCCGGAGTGTAGCCTAAAGCTATAGCTAGTTCTATGAGGTTTTTCAGTGAAATCAGTCCCTTCTGTTCAAAACGCGTCACATTACTTACGGAAATCTTTGCTTTCTCCGCAAGTTGTTCCCGCGTGAGTCCTTTCTCCACCCTGCGTTTCCTAAAATCCCGCGCGATTCCCATGGCAATGTCATCTGAGTTGTGGGATGATATGTAATCATCAAGAACTGATAATATATTATCTGTATTTACTATATTTTGTATCATATTGATAATATTTTATCAATTGCAAAGTTACTAAAAATTACTGAAATGTCAAGCACAAAAAATCCGCCCGTCTCGTCCTCTCCAACGATTCTGTTGAACTTTAATGATTTACTTTGCTATGGTAAACGTGCCCTTCAGGCTTATGTCTTTCTATTTGCCGAGCGTAAGTTTGACGCTGTGGCTGCCGGAGACGTATTTCTTAGGAGCACTGCCATCTGGGAGGAAGACTATGGCGGTGCTGCCTTCGGGGATGCTGAAATGCCATTTCCAGATGTCTCCGTCGTATTTCCATTCGCTTGTGATGAGCCCGGCGGCGGATTTGTAGGAGGCCTTCAAGAAGCCGAGACGGCGGTCAGGGACTGGCTTCATGATGATGTGCCTGAATCCCGGAGCCTCGGTGTCGGCCGCGATGCCTGCGGCGGTCTTCCAGAGCCATTCGCAGACGCATCCGTAGGCGTAGTGATTGAAGCTGTTCATGCCCTTGGGTCCCATTCCGCTCTCGATGGTGTAGCTGTTCCAGCGCTCCCAGATTGTGGTTGCCCCGTTATCGACGGAGTAGAGCCAGCTCGGATTCTTCCTTTGGAAGAGCAGGTTCCAGGCTATGTCGTCCATTCCGTTCTCCGAGAGGGTTGGCATCAGGATGGATGTGCCGAGGAAGCCCGTTTGGAGGCACATGTCGTGCGTCTCGAAGTTCCTTCTGAGACGCGCGGTCATGTTCTCCTTGGCCTGCCCCTCGACAAGGCCGTTCTTTAGGGCGAAGAGCGCCGGAGTCTGCATCGTGTTGAACACGGCGTTACGGAAGCTGCCGTCTGAGATGAGGAAGTTCTCCCGGAGGTAGGCCACAGCGTCGGTTGCCATTGCCTCGTATGCTTTCCAATCGCGCCCGGTGGCCTTTGCCATGTCGCGCATCATTGCAGCGTCAATAGCCCCGAGATAGTCCCAGTACTCGTCATAGTCCTTCTTCAGCGTCCTTTTTCCTGAAGCGTCCTTGTCGAACTTGGGAGCGTGGCTTTCAAGAGCCTCGTAGCTGAGCCAGTCCGCATATTGGTCGTTGCCGTTTTCCGCTGCGAGTGCCGCATGATCATATTTTGTCTCATTCACATGATTCATGAACCTTTCCATCGCTTCCCAGTTTTCATCAACAATAGAATTGTCTCCGAACTGTTTCCAGACCACCCAAGGGACGATGACTCCGGCATCCGCCCAACCGACCCTCATCATTTCTGTCGGGGCCGCACCATATTGCCCGTAAGGAGCAACGCCAGGATAGCCTCCGAGTTCCGTCTGGGTGTCGCGTATATCGCGTGTCCATTTATGGAAGAATCGGTCGGTGTTGGCGAAGAACGAGCCTGTCTCCGCAAAAACCTGCGTGTCTGCGGTCCATCCGAGACGCTCGTTTCTCTGTGGGCAGTCGGTGGGGATGGAAAGATAGTTAGAACGTTGTCCCCAGACAGTGTTGGAAATCAATTGGTTGATAAGGGCGTTACCGGTTGTGAGCGTGCCCGTTTCAAGTTCTTTTGTGATTGAACTTACAGGAAGCGTCACGATTGAGCGAATCTTAACCGGTGCTGTTGCGCTGACTGATGCGTAACGGTAGCCGAAGAAAGTGCTGCTCGGGTGGTAGGTGACATATCCCTTATCTGCTCCGAAGGTATAGATGAGTCGTATTCCGATTTTATGCGCCCGCAGGTTCTCCCTGTGTATGCTACCTTCCGGTCCGTCCATTCCGCGGCTCACCGCGCCGTTCCCGTCATTGAGGATTTCCGAAGGTAGGAAGGTTAGAACCGTTCCTTCGGCCGCGCTGAACTCAAACTCCGGGATGCCGGCGGTGTTCTGCCCGAAATCGATGACGAGGTTTTCGCCCGCCTTAACGATCATTTCCTCACCCGGAGCATATTCTTTGGCAATCACTACTTTACCATATTCCTTTTCCCCCGTGTTCTCAACATCCTTCCAGACGTACGCCGCCTGCGGCTTGAGCGCAAGGTCGCGGCGGAGATAGACTTCTGCTCCGTCAGACGGGAATATGTTTCCCTTGAATTCGTCGAATTTCTCCGGAACTCCGAGTTTCTCCGGAGTGAGATAGCCCTGAGGTATGCGTGCATCATATTCCTCACCGTCAAAAATGGCTGCATGAGTCACCGGTCCCGCCACGCCAACTTTCCAGTCGGTGCAGTTTGTTCCGAAATTCTGTATTCTTCCGTCTGCGAAGGTGATCTGGAGAACTCCTCGAAAGGCGGGCTTGCTGCCAATCATTCCATCATGCCCGTAAGGGGTTATGATTTTGTCCGCCCACCATCCCGGAGTCGCCTGAGCGGAGAGACGGTTGACATCTCCGGCGCCTTTCTTGAACGACTCAGTGATGTCGTAGGTGAAGGAAAACCGTGTCTTCTCGTAGTGGGTGAATCCAGGTTTGAGAAATTCCTCGCCGACTTCGGCACCGTTGATGAATATGCGATAGACTCCAAGCCCGGTAGTCATCCAGACCGCTTTTTTCACATTCTCCGGATTGGTCAAGTCGCTGACAAACCAGCTTGCACCGTCTGCCGCCCTCTCATTGTTCCCCATTATTGCTCCCTGTACGATGGGGGTATCCGCCGCGGCAATCCATTCCGACTCCTGCCAGAGCGAACTGTCAAGTGCTTCAGCGCGTATTCCTGTGTTTTCTTCGCTTTTTTCTGTACAACTGATTACAGAAAGCGCAGCCACGATGGCGGCAGTGATTTTCCTATTCATTCCGATGTTGACGCGATTTACGCACCACCGATGGAATCAAGTTCCGAAGGTGGTGCGCGATGTTGAACTTTAATGATTTACTTTGCTATGGTAAATGTGCCCTTCAGGCTTGCGTGCGAATCATGTCCGATGAAAACATCGAAATCGCCGGCTTCCTCGCCCCATGTTTTGTCCGCACGGAAGAACGAACGGGATTCCGGAGTGATGTCAAAGTCAAGCGTTGCGGATTCACCGGCCTTGAGGGAAATCTTTTTGAAGCCCTTCAGTTCGCGGTCAGGACGGGTGCGGCTGCCGATGACGTCACGGATGTAGAGCTGGGCAACTTCCTCGCCGTCGCGTTTGCCGACATTGCTGACTTTAACGCGCACCTTCACCGTTTCTCCGAGCTTTGCCTCCGGGTTGAGGACTTCAAGGTCGGAATAGGCGAACTCCGTGTAACTCAAGCCTTCGCCAAAGGCAAACAGAGGCTCGTTAGGAGTGCGCATGTAGCGTGAGACGTATTTCGCGTTGTTTGTAGGGGTCTTGCGCGGACGTCCGGTGCTCTTTGCGTTGTAGTGGATAGGAACCTGACCGAGACAGAGCGGGAAGGTCATCGTCAGGCGTCCGGAAGGATTGTAGTCTCCGGAAACGATATCCGCGAGGGCCGTGCCTCCCATAATGCCGGGGTGCCATGTTACGAGCAGTCCGGCTACGGCGTCGCTTTCCTCCGCGATGGTCATAGGACGTCCTGTCACGAGCAGAATCACAATTGGCTTGCCGGTGGCCTTCACAGCCTTGAAGAGTTCCTTCTGTGCGGAAGGAATGTCAATGTTTGCCATCGAGGTCGCTTCTCCGCTGTAGGCGTTAGGAAGTCCGAGTGTCATAAGGACTACATCCGCGCCACGAGCCGCTGCAACGGCTTTGGAGATGCCTCCCTCTATCGGGTCGAAGAAGTTGCAGCCCTTCTCGCACTTGATGTCGTTGTGCGGGAATCTTGCCTTCAGGCCTTCAAGGAAGCTTACAGGCTTGTTATAGTCGGCAAATCCCGCCCAAGTTCCCGTCATCTCGCTGCGGGAGTCGGCCGCCGGTCCGATGAGCGCAATCCTTTCGCTACCCTTGAGCGGAAGGACCTCTCCCTCGTTCTTGAGCAGAACCATAGAACTGCGTGCCACCTTACGTGCGGTCTCGAGATACTCCGGAAGCCATGTTTCCTTTTCCCAGCGCCCTTCACCGCCGTAACGGAACGGGTCGTCGAAGAGGCCGAGCTTGAATTTCACGGTGAGGATATCCTTGCACAGCCTGTCAATCTGAGCCTCGCTCACGCGGCCATCCCTGACGAGTTCCTCAGCGAACTTGTAGTAGTCGCCATCGACCATATCCATATTCAGACCGGCGTTCAGCGCAAGTTCCGCAGCCTCTTTCTTGTCTGCCACCACACGGTGGTTTATCATCTCGTTTATCGAGCAGTAGTCTGAAACGACAAATCCCTTGAACCCGAGTTCACCGCGCAGCAGATCTGTAAGCAGCCACTTGTTGCCGCTTGCCGGAATGCCGTCGAAGTCATTGAAGGACGACATCACGCTGAGTGCTCCGGCGTCTATGGCGGCCTTGTATGAAGGCAGGTGACGCTCACGGAACATCATTTCTGACATATCCACCGTGTTGTAGTCCCTTCCTGCCTCGGCAGCGCTGTATGCCGCAAAATGCTTCACGCAGGAAAGGATGGTATTGCCTGCGGAGAGGTCGTCTCCCTGATAACCACGGACCATCGCGGCAGAGAGTTGTCCGGAAAGATAGGGGTCTTCACCCGAGCCCTCGGAAACACGTCCCCAGCGTGGGTCAATCGCGACGTCGCACATTGGAGAAAATGTCCATGCGAGCCCGAATGCCGTGGCTTCAGCGGCCGAAATCCTTGCGACTTCCTCCGTCATTGCAGGGTCCCACGAGCAGGAAATACCGATGTTTTCAGGGAAAGTCGTGCGGCATCCGTGGATGATGTCGTGGCCGAAGAGAATAGGAATTCCGAGGCGTGAACTGTCTACGGCAAGTTTTTGATATTCAATAATCTCCTTTGGGGATCGCACGTTGAGCATGGATCCGCACATTCCTTCTTTAATTACATTTTTTACGTCAACGGGGCTTCCGTCAGGTCCTGTGACGATCGAATTTTTCGGCACGAACTGGTTAAGTTGCCCGATTTTCTCGGCGAGCGTCATTTTCGCCATAAGTTTCTCCGCCCTCAGCTCGTCGGCGTCCTTTTTTTCCGTGCAACCTACAGCCATAAGCGCGACTGCGGTCATCAATAAAAGTGTTTTTTTCATTGTATTATGATTTTTGTTATTGTCAGCAGCGTCTGCAAAGATAGGTATAATATCAAGTTTCGCAAGTGCGAAACACCACTTTTGAGCCCTTGTGGCGAGGGTAAGTC
>SAMEA104315422__coassemble_102_pt1 | contig 65310 bp, 67 predicted proteins | sample SAMEA104315422__metabat2_high_PE_007 | metagenome-assembled genome bin SAMEA104315422 (sample SAMEA104315422) | gut metagenome | biome: Monkey gut; feature: monkey-associated habitat; material: faeces | place: China | collected 2013 | reverse complement strand
CTTACCCTCGCCACAAGGGCTCAAAAGTGGTGTTTCGCACTTGCGAAACTTGAGTCATATTGTAAAAAACTATGCCCTTCGACCGGAGAAGGTGCGCATTTCCATTCAAAGGTAGCAAGAAAAGTCCGTCCAAACCGAGAAAAATATCAAAAAATTCAAAAATTTTTGGTCATTTTCAAAAAGTGGCTTATCTTTGCAGTCCCAAATGAGGGAATTCGGGGTGTGGCGCAGTTGGCTAGCGCATCTGGTTTGGGACCAGAGGGTCCTGTGTTCGAGTCACAGTACCCCGACAAAGGAAGAGGAGACGATGATGAATCGCCTCCTTTTTTGATAGCGAAACCTTGCGGGACTGGGCTATTATTTCATGAAGCAGCCTGCACGGTTTTCACATGGCAGACGGACGAACGGGACAAGCATTCGTCAAAAGAAAGAAAGGAAATCGACATAAACATGGAACATACCATCACAATAAGCGACACAGAAGACCTTGACAGAGCCGCCGGGGAATTCCTCGAACAGATTGGAGAGCACAGGCTCATAGCGTTCTACGCCCCTATGGGCGCAGGCAAGACCACATTCACGACGGCACTGTGCAAGCATCTCGGAGTGACAGACCCTGTCTGCTCACCGACGTTCACCATAATAAACGAATATGTCTCTGCCGAAGGGGAATCAATCTATCACTTTGACTTCTATCGCATAACGAAAAACTCCGAGGCAATAGACATAGGACTTGACGACTATCTCTACAGCGGCTGCCTATGCCTGATGGAATGGCCCGAAAACATCGAAGACCTTCTCCCGGAGGAGACTCTTCGTGTCCGCATCTCCGTGAACCCGGATCAGTCCAGGACACTCTCCTGGGCCGATTAAGCCCACGAGACTATTTCACCTGCGTCCACATAAACAACGGCTGCTCCCAAAGGCCGCATCATTCGCCCTCCAAGACGACAGGCTCCTCTGTGACAGACGTGACTATTCCCCTGAACATCAGGCTGTCCACCTTACCTTCATTCCAGAGTATGGCACGCCCGCCGCTTGTCGAAGTCATCCCGACCTTTATTCCACGGCTGGTACAGCATAGCGCGGCACCGGTCATTGTGGTGTAGCCTTTCGGAAGAGTGTCACGCACAGAACCATTGCAGAGAATATCAACTCCGCTTCCATATAGAGACTTGCGTATTCCAGCAACGGAATCCCCCAGATGGCGGAATCCGGTCGGAATGTCGCTGCGGCTCCATTCCTGCCAGCATCGCGCTCCGGAGTATACGGCTGTGCGGGACGAAAACAGCGACGACACTGAAAAAACTGCAAGAAGAGGCGCAGCGTCTGAAAGGACTGTCCCGGCTCTGACAGAACTGAAGAACCCTGAAGCACGTACAGGCTTACCCTCGCCTGCATCGACATCGAATATCTCCATCTGCGTCGCGTCTTGGACGTCCTTTACGGAGCGGCGGCACAGCACCTTTATGCCGCCCACAGCATCGGTCTCTTCTGCAGCAGAAGAAGACGGAGTCTCCGGGAAAGCGAACCCATATGCCTCAACAATGTCCGAGGGCAGCTCTATCATCACGCAGTCCGAACCGGTGACAGCATAGTAAAGATATGTAACTCCGGAAGTGGAATTCACGGGCAGCCGGTAGAAAAAGCGGACCTCACCCTTCGGAGAAACCCCGGCATTCTGAAACACACTGCCGTCAAAGCCGATGAACACAGGAACACCGTCGACACGGGAAGAAAAGCCGCGTCCGTCACGCGACTCCCCGAGAGTCAACACGTGGCCGTCATGCTCGGTCAACAGCACGATGCGCTCGCGTCCCTGGTAGCGGAAAAGCTCAAGCCCGTCCCGAGAGACTATCGTGTGGGTGTCGGAGGAATAGTCAGTGTAGACATGACCGCCGACATAGCGGTGCATATCAAGGTCTTCAGAGACAGAATATCCATCACCTGTCGGAATCCGCAGAACAAGTTTATCTCCGCGATACATCACGATGTCCGGAGCACCGGTCGCCGTTTCGGGACGATTCCAGTCATAGCCCTCGGGATATTCAAGCCCCGTAACCACAAGTTCAGTTTTCGGAAGCGGAGGATCGATGTAGTCCGGGATGCCAGGCTCCGGCACAATTTCTCCAAGTTCCTTTAGGCCGCAGCAAGTCAGCACAGCCGCAGTGGGCAGTAAAAAGATAAGTTTACGCATACACAACGATTTCTGTAACGTCGGAGCACAATAATCCGACGTCCGCAAAGAAACTGCAAAGGAGCGTAAACGGCAAAAAAGTGACGTCACATAAGAGCGTTTCGCCACCAATTTCTCTTTTTATAGATTTTTTCTTTTTTTATATACGCCTGAAGGAAACACACGTAGAAGTGCGCAGAAGGCCTGTTTTTATCTTTTTTTTATCTATATAGTAAACGGAGGGGCCGCTCCCGGACATCGCCGCATAGACACATCCTCGGGCATAGCAAGCCTCAATGGTCTCCCGAACAAGAGGATGGGCAGCGGAAATTACCGGTTCAAAGTCGTTTTTCAAGAGGCCGTGCCACTGCGTTATGTCATGGGAAAGGGCGTCACGCAGGCTAATCTCGGGAATGGATGGAGTTATGCTGCGGTAGGCCTGGGCCGTAGAAACTTTCAAACTGGAGTCGAGCGCAATAACTCCGAGACGGTATCCGTTGCCGACGCCATCAGTCAGCTCCTGCGCTTCACATGCTTGGGAGACAGATAACTCCTTCGCCGCACGTGCTTGGGAGACAGAATCTGAATTGGAACAAAGATTTGATCGTCCGTAACTTGTCTCACCGCCCAAATCAATGTCAGGCAAGTCAAATTCAGAGAGTATCTCGCCCCTGCCCTCGCCTATCATGGGTCTGTTATATATGAAAAACGGGCAGTCGCTTCCGAGTTCTGCGGCAAGGGAGGCAAGTTCTGTCACCGCGAGGCCGAGCGAAAAAATCTCGTTCAGCATCTTAAGCGTGAATGCACCGTCAGATGAGCCGCCGCCGAGCCCGCCTCCTACAGGATTGCGTTTTTCGAGTAAAACAGCAACCGGTCCGACCCCGAACCGCTCATTCATCAACCTCCATGCTTTTGCACAAAGATCCGACATCGGGTCCCAGTCCGGAATACCGGGCTTGGAGGAGGTGATGCGAATAGAGAACTCGTCTGCCGGAACAATTTCCAGAACGTCCGTCATCCCGAAATAGGGGACGAAGAGGGTCTCGATGTCGTGGTAGCCGTCAGGACGTCTGCGAAGCACGTTCAGGCCGAGATTGACCTTGACATTGGGGTAAGTAATCATACCGTATAGGTTTGTGGGTTAACGATTGCTGAGCTCGGATTAACAGAAACCGGAGCCTTAAGGTCACAAGGCCTACAGATGTACTTCCCTGAGAGCCGCCTCAACGTCGCCTTTCAAGCGTTCCCGCTCCGCATCGCCCGGCACGACATCGAAGACCGGTGACACAAACGAAATCATCTGGAGGAACCTTGCCTCCGCAAGGGAGATGCCCCGCGAGCGCATATAGAACTGCTCGTCCTCGTTGAGTTTGCCGATTGTGGCTCCGTGGGAGCATTTCACGTCATCTGCGTAGATTTCAAGCTGCGGTTTGGTATTCACGCGGGCCGTCTCGGAAAGAAGCAGATTGTGATTTGCCTGGTAGGCCTCAGTTTTCTGCGCGTCCTGAGCCACGATGATGCGGCCGTAGAAATCGACCCGAGCCATGCCGCCCACAAGATTCTTGAAAAGCTGCGACGAAGAGCATCCCGGCACATTGTGTCTAAGTTCGACATGCACACGGATTTTCTCATCGGCCGTGGATATGCCGACACCGTTAATGGCAAACCGTGCACCCTCGCCGTTCAGGTCAACTTTCAGCGAAACGTCCGCACTGACCCCTGGAAGAGCGATAAGCAGGACGAAAAGTTCCTCATCGCGCCCAAGGACTATCGTCTCAGGAACGACGTCGCGTCCAACAAAATATGTCCTAAAGTTTGTCATAACCATTCTCCTCAATGAAATCGACAAACTCCTTCCCGGCCGTCTTGACGATGCGGCCATCCTTCAGGACATGCACGACATCAGGGACTATGTACTCCAGAAGTCTCTGATAGTGAGTGATCACGATTGAGGCTTTCTCCGGAGTGTGGAGAGCATTCACGCCATTCGCAACGATTCTGAGCGCATCCACGTCCAGCCCGCTATCGGTTTCGTCAAGAATTGAGAGTACAGGATCGAGCATCGCCATCTGGAAAATCTCGTTACGCTTCTTCTCGCCTCCGGAAAACCCCACATTCACTTCCCTCTTCGCGAACTCCGGCCTCATCTGCACGAAAGCCATCTTTTCGCGGAGCAGCTTCAGAAACTCACCGGCCTTCATCGGCTCAAGTCCCTTGGCCTCGCGATGCGAATTGACGGCGGTTTTCATAAAATTAGTAATGCTGACTCCGGGTATCTCGACCGGGTACTGAAAGGACATAAAAATGCCGGCCCAAGAACGTTCCTCCGGAGACATGGCCAGAAGGTCCTTTCCCATATACTCGATTGTGCCTTCGGTGACCGTGTACTGCGGTTTCCCGGCGAGCACGGAACTGAGAGTACTCTTTCCGGCGCCGTTAGGCCCCATAAAGGCGTGAATTTCCCCTTTTCTGATTTCGAGGTCTATGCCCTTGAGGATTTCCTTTCCTTCGATTCCGGCTTTCAGACCCTTTATTTTAAGTATGATGTCAGACATATATCTATCTGTTTATATATTGTTTAATTTTATCCAAAACTCGGCCCTCAAAAGGCTCACAAATTCAGCGGCTTCCGGCGCATACACTCTTCAGGCGTTCTTCCTGTATAGTTTCATCCACGAGAACAGCGATGCTATGCCGTTGATGAGGTAGAGTCCGCAGATTATTGGCATAAACACATGTCCCACAGAGATGTGCAGCGCAAGTTGGGTTATATTCACAAGCAGCCACGCCACCCAGCAATCCCACTTCTTGAGCGCGGAGAGGAACTGTGCCACAAGTATAAGCACGGTTACGCAAGCATCCAGGTAAGGCACCGGATCGGCAGGGAACTTGCCCGGAGCCCAGACTGTGCCGAGCCTGTGAATCAGCCAGCCCCAGACTCCGGCGAGGACAAACACCGAAACTACTGCAACCATTCTCTGCGGCCAAGTCAACATGGACACTTTCAGTTCACCGGCCTCCTCGGATGACTGCTCTCCGGCCTTCGGATGAGTCCAGCGCCAATGTCCCAGAACGTTGATACCCAACGAGATTGGCTGAAGAATCAGAGATGCGTACAAGTGCTTGTTCCAGAACATGAGGAATAGGGCCGCCGTGTAGAGGTAGCCCACCCAGAAGTTATACTTGCTGTTGCGGCCGGCAAGAAACACGCAGGTCAGCCCCAACACCGAGGTGATGAGGTCAATCAGCAGCACCGGACGGTCACCGCCTATCGAAAACAAAGTGTAATTTATCCAATCCATTTTATCAAAACATCATCATCCTACAGAGCCCTCAAGTGACACTGACAGAAGCTTTTGCGCCTCGACGGCAAACTCCATCGGAAGTTTGGCGAGGACTTCCTTCGCGTATCCGTTAACTATAAGTCCCACGGCATCCTCCTGCCCTATACCCCTCTGGTTGCAGTAGAACAGTTGGTCCTCACTGATTTTCGAAGTCGTCGCTTCGTGCTCCACAACGGCCGTCGGGTTGGAGTTCTGAATGTCAGGGAAAGTGTGCGCCCCGCAGCGTGAGCCGATGAGAAGGCTGTCGCATTGGGAGTAGTTTCTCGCATTTTCCGCCCCGGGAAGCATTTTGACGAGTCCCCGGTAGCTGTTCTGACTATGCCCGGCGGAGATCCCCTTGCTTACGATGCGGCTGCGTGTATTGCGTCCGATGTGTATCATCTTGGTCCCCGTGTCTGCCTGCTGAAAGTTGTTCGTGACGGCAACTGAGTAAAACTCCGACGATGAGTTGTCCCCCTTCAGAATCGTGGACGGATATTTCCAAGTGATTGCGGAACCGGTCTCAACCTGAGTCCATGACAGGTGGCTTCCGCTTCCCTTGCATATTCCCCTCTTTGTCACGAAGTTGAAGATTCCTCCACGCCCCTCGGCGTCGCCAGGATACCAGTTCTGGACGGTCGAATATTTCACGTCCGCGTCCTTTTCGACGACAATCTCCACGACTGCCGCATGCAGTTGATTCTCGTCGCGCATCGGGGCGGTACAGCCTTCCATATAGCTCACATACGAGCCCTCGTCGGCAACGATGAGCGTACGCTCAAACTGCCCGGTGCCCTTGGCGTTGATGCGGAAGTAGCTGGAGAGTTCCATCGGACAGCGGACTCCTTTCGGTATGTAGCAGAACGACCCGTCGCTGAAAACAGCGGAATTGAGCGCGGCGTAGAAGTTGTCTCCGGAAGGCACGACAGTGGCAAGATATTTCCGAACAAGGTCCGGATGCTCACGCACGGCCTCAGAGAACGAGCAGAAGATGATTCCTTTTTCCTGGAGAGCGGCACGGAAAGTCGTCTTCACCGAAACGGAATCGAAAACGGCATCCACAGCCACACCTGCGAGGGTCTCGCGCTCGTGAAGAGGTATTCCCAATTTGTCGAAAGTCTTTTCAAGCTCGGGATCAATCTCTTTCGGGCGGTCGCTGTCCTTCTTAGGAGCGGCATAATATATAATGTCTTGAAAATCAATCTCCGGGATGTCCAGATGCCCCCACGTCGGGACCTTCATCCCTTTCCACTTACGAAAAGCGTCCAGACGGAAATCCAGCAACCACTGAGGTTCCTCCTTTTTCGCCGAGATGAGACATATGATTTCCTCATTCAGACCCTTGGGAATGAATTCCTGTTCGAGATCCGTCACGAACCCGTGCTCATATTCCTTTCCCGCGATGTCCTCGATTATATTTTTTTCTTCTATGTGTTTTTCGCTCATATATAATATATATAACTCGCAAAGATACGCATTTTTCGTCATATAGCGAGAAGTAAGAATATTTCAATAAAAAGGCATATTCAACGAATATTTTGTAAATTTGCAATTCACTTCATAAAGGTTTAGATATGCCACATTTTTCTCTTCCAAAGGATGGTGGTCTGATTCCAGACAGCATTCCTAATGACATTCTTCACAGCTACGAAAAGATTCCTACCGAGATTTTCTCCGAACCGGCAGACGCGAGCGAGGCAGTAGCCGACCTCATTGTCAACGAAATAAAGGCTAACGGCGGAAAGCTCAGACTCGGTCTCAGCACCGGATCGTCACCGAGGACCCTCTACCAGATTCTGGCAAACAAGTATGCAAAGGGGCTCGTTTCATTCAAGGACGTGGAACTTTTCAGCATAGACGAATACTATCCGTGCAACGGAATTGAAAAGACCAGCCGCAACACCTGCCTCCACGAGGAGCTCATCAACCTTGTGGATTTTCAGGAGAAGAACGTCCATTTCCCGGACGGCACCGCAAGCAGGTCGGAAGTCAGCGCGTATTGTGCGGAATATGACAGACTTGCAAGAAATCTCGACCTTCTTGTGATGGGTATCGGAGAGCTCGGACAAATCGGGTTCAACGAGGCCGGCTCGTCCGACAAGAGCCGCACGAGGGTCGTCATTCTTGGCTATCGGTCACGCAACCGACAGGCCAAGAACTTCAAGGGCAACGTGGACCTAACCCCGAAGACGGCAATCACGATGGGTATCAGCACGATGCTCTCCGCGAAGAAGATAGTCCTCATGGCTTGGGGAGAGGACAAGGCCACGGCAGTCCGGAAGGTTGTCGAGGGAGAAATGACGTCAGAATATCCGGCATCTCTTCTCCAGCAGCACGATAACGTGACATTCTACACGGACGAGAACTCCTCTGCAAACCTCACTCGCTTTGTCGCACCGTGGCTCATCGGTCCGTGCGAATGGACGCCGAAGTTCATAAGAAAAGCTGTAGTATGGCTCTGCGGACAGGTTCACAAGCCGATTCTCAAACTCACGCACAAGGACTATCTGGACAACTCACTCGGAGAGCTTCTTGAGCTCAAGGGCCCGTTCGACAAGATTAACATAGATGTATTCAACGACCTCCAGCACACGATTACGGGATGGCCGGGCGGAAAACCGAACGCTGACGACAGCACAAGGCCGGTCCCTTCCACACCGTTCCCGAAGAATGTGCTCATTTTCTCCCCTCACCCTGACGACGACGTCATCTCTATGGGAGGAACATTCATCCGTCTGGTGCAGCAGGGACATAATGTCCACGTAGCTTACGAGACTTCAGGCAACGTTGCAGTGCATGACGACGTGGTCCTCCAGCACATGGATGCCATTCACGAACTTGGCTATGGTGATGATTTCGAGAAGGTGAAGGCAATCATCGCAACGAAACGTCCCGGAGAGCCGGAACCGCGCGAACTTCTGAACATCAAGGCCGCAATCCGTCGTTCCGAGGCACGCGCAGCAGTGCGTTCTTTCGGTCTTAACGCCGACACAAACGCTCACTTCCTCAACCTTCCGTTCTATGAGACAGGAGGCATCAAGAAGGGAGAGAGGACTCAGAAGGATATAGACATCATTCTCGAACTCCTCCACAAGGTTCAGCCGGACCAGATTTATGTTGCAGGCGACCTCGCTGACCCGCACGGAACTCATAGGGTCTGCACAGAAGCGGTTCTTGAGGCACTGCGTCAATGCGAAGGCGAGGAGTGGCTTAAGCACTGCCATGTATGGCTCTATAGGGGCGCTTGGATGGAGTGGGAGCTCGGCCGTGTGGATATGGCGGTTCCGCTCAGTCCGGACGAGCTGATTATGAAACGTCACGCAATCTACAGGCACCTCAGCCAGAAGGATATTGTTCCGTTCCCTGGCGAGGATAGCAGGGAGTTCTGGCAGAGGGCCGAGGAGCGCACTCAGAACACCGCTCGTCTTTATGACGAGATGGGTATGGCGGAGTATCAGGCTATTGAAGTATTTGTTAAGTTGTTTTGACCGCCAAAGGAGCGGATTGCTTCGTTGCGTGGCTTGATAAAATCCTCACAACCATTAGGTTGCTGCGGTTTTATCTTCACCGCGCGCCTTGCACTCCATCTCCTTATGCGGCCAAAACTCCCAGATAATTTTCTGATTCGAATTGTTGAGTGAATTGATAAATTAATATTCTGATTTGAATTGTTGAGTGAATTGACAAATTGGTTTTCCGATTTGAATTGTTGATTTGAATAGTAAAATTTTGAAAATATGAGAGTTATTATTGAAAATGAGGGAGCGCAGGGCTCGGTTTGGGCTGCGCGGTATATTGTTTCACGCATCAAGGCGAAAGCCGCTGTGACTGACAAACCATTCGTTCTGGGTCTGCCGACAGGCTCGACTCCGCTCGGAACTTACAATGAACTCATCCGTCTCTACAAGGCGGGCGAAGTTTCATTCAAGAATGTGATTACATTCAACATGGACGAGTATGTAGGCCTACCGGAGTCACACCCTGAGAGTTACCACAGCTTTATGGCACACAATTTCTTCGACCATGTGGATGTTCCGAAGGAGAATATCAACATCCTCAACGGAAACGCAGAAGATCTAGAGGCAGAGTGCGCATCCTACGAAGAACGCATCAAGGCAGCCGGCGGAATCGACCTCTTTATGGGCGGTGTCGGTGAGGACGGGCACCTCGCATTCAACGAGCCGTTCTCATCTTTGGTTTCCCGCACCCGTGTCAAAACACTCACATACGACACAAGAGTGGTGAATGCCCGTTTCTTTGACGGCGATATGAATAAGGTCCCTGCTCTTGCTCTCACTGTAGGAGTGGGAACGGTGATGGATTCCAAGGAGGTGCTTGTGCTTGCATTCGGACACAAGAAAGCTCGCGCCGTGCAGCAGGCTGTGGAGGGTGCTTATTCGCATACTTGCACGCTTTCGGCTCTTCAGAATCACCGTCATGGAATTATCGTCTGCGACGAGTTGGCGGCTGGTTGTTTGATGGTGGATACTTATAAGTACTTTAAGGACATCGAACGCGATAACTTGTGATGTGTATTTGAGCGGATTGCCGCGTTGGGCGGCTTGATAAAATCCTCACAACCATTAGGTTGCTGCGGTTTTATCTTCTCCGCCCGCCTTGCACTCCATCTCAAATACACATCACAAGGCCCAGGTGCTTTTACAAGTTGCGGATTGCTTCGATTTAAAACAACAGCCCGGCTTTGTGCTTATTGCTCAAAGTCGGGCTGTTAGAGTTTTCTACGGATTCTTTTAGTTACCCGAAGCGATAATCAGACCAAGACCTGCAATGAAGAGGACGAACATAAGGGCGAGAAGCCAGTTCACACTCTTTTTAGCACCCTTGAACTCCTTCCAAATGAACACGCCCCAAATGGCGGCAATAAGTGGAGCTCCCTGACCGAGGGCATAGCTGACCGCTGCTCCGGCTGTGCCTGCCGACACATAATTGAGACCGGTACCGAGACACCAGATTGCACCACCGAGCATACCGACGAGATGGGTCTTCGCATCACCCTTGAAATAGTCCGCGAACCTCACACCAGGCTTTGAGGAGTCATTAAGCGTGAACACACAGTTGAAGAGGAAGTTGCTGATGAGGACTCCGAAGGCGAAAATCACCGTTCCGGAATATGGAGTGAGCATTCCCGCAGCCGGGTTGTGTATGTTGTTGATGTCGATTCCGTTATAGACCAACGCCGAGAAGAAGGACATTATCACGCCGGCAAGAACCGCATAAATCAGTCCCATACGGTTTTCCCTCGGGTCCCTTTCAGATTTGTCAACCTTGCCTGAAGCGACTCCGTTGCAGACGATTGCAACAACGACGAGAGCGACACCGACAAGCAGGAGCGGTATGTTTGTCGAAGGTTTCGGATGGAAAATAAGGTTGTTGACAACTCCGATAACCAAAGCGAGTCCCACTCCGAGAGGGAAAGCCACCGACATTCCGGCCTTGGAAGTCGATGCCGAAAGAAGGATGTTGGAGACATTGAAAACAACCGCACCGAGAAGAACCCACGCGATGCTGTTGATGTCGGCCTGAGCGAGGTCATCGATGAAATGACGTCCTTCCGAACCGAACGAGCCGAGCGTGAAGGCAAGAATCAGGGAAAACAGAACCATTCCTATCACGTAATCCCAATAGAAGAGCTCATATCTCCAGCTCTTCGCGGCCATTTTCTGTGTGTTTCCCCACGAACCCCAACAGAGCATCGTGATGAAACAAAGGATGACCGCCAAAAATTGACTGTTTGCAATAAACATAGTATCAGATTTGATGTGTTAATAATATATCGGTCTTGGACAAAATGCGCCGACATCCGGCACAATCGTTTGCGCAAAATTATCAACAATTCTCGTTAAAAACAACCCGCAAAAGGGATTAAATTGAACTTCTCATCAAAATTATTTTGCGCAAGTCCACTATTACTTGCGCAAAAACAAGAAAGAAATCTGCATCAGAACATAAAGAAAAAGAAAAACCATAAAGAAAAAGAAAAACTTTACATTTCTTTTTTTATGTCTGGTGATGATACCATTTTTTCTTCCGACTATTGTAATCGCCATCTGCGAACAACAAAAGGATATTTATACAATACTGTAATAATATGGAAGAGAACAAAACATATTTGGATGCGAATGAATTTGAGGTTTATGACGACATTGATGAGATTGGAACCAAGATTCTCGGTAGCACCGTATTCGCAGACCTACTATCGGACGCGGGCTTCAAAACCATCTTCACCTGTCGTGACAATGAAGACCTGCTCGTTGATTTAATCAATGTGATGCTACAAGGAGAAAGAACAGTCAAAAGTATCAAACTGAAACCAACAGAATTCGTCCCTGGCAGCAATGGAGGAAAGAAATCGGTAGTCGATTTGTGTGCAGTCGATGACAAAGGAGTTTCCTTCGACCTCGAAGTCCAAAGATGCAGCGAAGACGATTTGTTCAAAAGATTTATGGGTTACGCAAGCCGAATCTATTACGACAACCTTAAGCGTGGGGGCGAAAGTTCAGACCTAAAGCCGGTATATGTCATAATACTGCTCGCCGGAGAGCCAAAAGAAGAGGACGGGATTTCATACGCCCCAAGACTCTATTCATCATACACAATGATGGAAAAATCGACTCACGAACTTGCACCTGCAACTATTTGTATTATATTTGCAGCGTTGGCTCATTTCGACAAGACACCCAAGCAGTGCAAAACCGACCTTGATCGTTGGTGCTATATGTTCAAGAACATGGGGCAAATGCCCGAAGTGCCTGATTGGGTGAAGGACAGGATGATGTTGAGACTGTTCAAAGCCGCGAAAGTCGCCAACTTCAACAAAGAGCAGAAACAATTATATACAAGGATTATGTTGGAAGATTTCAGAACCAAAGGTATGATTAAAGCCGCTCGACGGGAAGGACGAGAAGAAGCCGTGCTCCAGACCGCACAAAAACTCCTTCAAGCGGGAGTTCCTGCCGACATTGTTGCCAAATGCACAAATCTCGATTTGGAAAAACTGAAGAAGTTGAGTGTCATCCAATAATGTCGTCAATCTGCCTTTGTCGTAAGCTCAACCAAACGATCGAGAATGGATCGACGGGCAGGGGACTATACAAGACGCCCTATCAAATCGGCCGGAGTCAGATTCTCCATCAATGAAAATGCGAACCATTTCTTTCCCAAATCTTTGAGAGATGCGCCGATGTGATATACCTTATCATCAACGATGAGGAAACGATCATGAGACTTGGTGAATACCTTTACCGAAATGGCCGGATATTGTGCATCATGCTTGGCAATATCTAACTGAAATTGGGCGGAAATCTTTAGTGTATAGATGGTTGCATCAACACCGAGTTCCCGTTTGTCGAACATGGTCAGTATGGTTTCATCTACGTAGTTATCTATCAAAACTATGCTCTTCGTAGCAGATTTGATGAGAGAGTTAACAAATGTATAGGAGTCGTAGATTTGACCATCATAGCATAATTCTTACACTGATATCTTCCGCATCCTTACTATGCAAAACCGCTGAGAGCATAGCAACCCCTTGCTCGGTATAGGCATAAGGTTGCGTCGGACTAAATTTCAACGGAGACAACCTATCGCAATTTGCGATAACCTCTGCGGTTTCATGTGGCGTTAATTGGAAACGAAATCTCGTCGGAAAACGCCGTTGGTTGCGCTTGGCCTGTTCATTCAATCTGGATGTCGGGACAGAGTAGAACTCTGCAAGGTCTCGATCTAGGATAACTTCAACGCTACGAATGGTGAAAATACGGCTTTCCACGATACCCTGAGATAGGTCGTCGCAATTTGCGATAACCTCTGCGGATTCCCTCACAACTATTTCTTTCTTTGCCATAGCTCAAACATTTTCGCTAAGATAACGATTCTTGCCCAAACCCTACAACAAATAGTACTAATTTTTTGCTTGTTATCGTATGGGTTGATGTAGTCAATCTGAAGGATCTTCTCTGCGAGAAAGCAGGCTCTGTCCAAAGACGAACAATCTGCCTCTCACGCGCTTGTGGGACACATTATTGACTGAAACACAAAAACTTGCGCAAAAACAAGAAAGAAATCTGCATCAGAACATAAAGAAAAAGAAGAAGACGGAATTTCACACGCCCCAAGACTCTATTCATCATACACAATGATGGAAAAATCGACTCACGAACTTGCACCTGCAACTATTTGTATTATATTTGCAGCGTTGGCTCATTTCGACAAGACACCCAAGCAGTGCAAAACCGACCTTGATCGTTGGTGCTATATGTTCAAGAACATGGGGCAAATGCCCGAAGTGCCTGATTGGGTGAAGGACAGGATGATGTTGAGACTGTTCAAAGCCGCGAAAGTCGCCAACTTCAACAAAGAGCAGAAACAATTATATACAAGGATTATGTTGGAAGATTTCAGAACTAAAGGTATGATTAAAGCCGCCCGACGGGAAGGGCGAGAAGAAGCCGTGCTCCAGACCGCACAGAAATTCCTTCAAGCGGGAGTCCCTGCCGACATTGTCGCCAAATGCACAAATCTCGATTTGGAAAAACTGAAGAAATTGAGTGTCTGATTCACAATGCATTTATTACACCGATGCGCCGTAAATAATTGACGGACTGAGTTTCAGTTGCGAAACACGGTTATCAGTAGGATTATTTATTCTATCCAGCAATATTTTTGCCGCCAACTTTGCCATATCCCCCACCGGTTGACTCACACGTGTGATGGCTGGAGTCAAATATTCCATATACATATTATCATCAAAAGAAATAATGGCTATATCTTCCGGAATTCTTAGCCCGACTTCACGTATTGCTTTCATCGCGCCAAGCACTATTGTATTACTCAAAGCAAAGATGGCATCAAAACTATCTCTCTTATTAAGCAGAAGTTTTGTTTCCAGATAGCCGTTCTGAATCGAAAATTCATTTCCTACAACTGATATGATTTCTTCGAGCCCGGCTCTTTTCATCGTGTCAAGATAGCCCCTCACGCGCTCTCGGTTAGGTCCGGAAGACAGTTCCCCTTGAATGCAGACAATCTTTTTGTAACCTCGCGAAAGAAGAGCATCACACGCTTCGATACTGCCCTTGTAATTATTTGTCGTAACATAAGGCAAAGCAGATGTACTATAGAATCTATCCACGAGGACAACCGGAACATCTTGATTTATTCTCTCCAACGCAACAGGGTTGTCTCCACAAGGAACTGCAATTATTCCGTCAATATTTCTTTGAGCCAAACTTCTGGCATTATCTACCATTTTCGTCTCGCTTTCCATCGTATCCATAACAATTGTCAAATAGCCGTTTCTGTCCAACTCCGTAATGATACCGCTCGCCAAATCTGCAAAGTATGGATTCGAAACAGATGGCACAAGAAGCCCTATGGTCTTCGTACTTTTCGTGCGCAACTTTTGAGCAAGTGCCACGGGTGTATAAGCACAACGTCGAGCCTCCTGGACAATAATTTCTTCCGTAGCCTTACAAATACGATATTTCGCAGCATTTCCACACAAAACACGTGAAACTGTTGTGATCGAAAATCCAGTCCTCTCCGCGATCGAGGCTAATGTTTCTTTCTTCATCCTTGCGAAAATTTTTCAATTATTTGCGCAAACGCAAAACGATTTTTATTAGCATTAATCAGTGATAACAATTGCTCCGACATAAATTATCCTTAGATTTGCCACGAACAACACTAGCACAAAGATATGCAAAAAATAACACTAATAACAGTTTTGACTTGCATTCCGCTCAATTCTTGCGCAATAAATACAGATAAATCCACTACAGTTATTCCCGATATCAAGTATGAGTTCAGTGGAGGCGCCGGTCATTATGACTATGCCCCAAGTTTTATCGTTGACGAATACGGAATCATCTATGGATATCTCTGTGAGAATCGGGAACCGTTCAAAATCGTTGATTACATCTATTTATATAAAGGGATACCGACAAAAAATGGATATGTGTGGCAACCGGGGGTCGAAGTACTTGCTCCATCAACACATGGTTGGGACAATTGTCATATCTGTGACCCCGATGTCAGAGAATTCAAAACGAGATGGAACGGTCAAGAATACAACTATATAATGACCTATCTCGGTGTTGACCAATGGGATTGTTGCCACAATCAGATAGGTCTTGCTGTCTCCCCCACCATAGAAGGTCCTTGGACCAAGTATGACGGAAATCCGATAGTTCCTTACGAAGGGAGAGACAAATGGGGCACAGGCCAAAGCACGACTATTGTCAAAAACGACTCTACAATAGTACTATATTACCACTCCACCACACCAAACGGACCATATGCAAGAAGAGAGATTATTCTTAACGACCTTGACAACATTCGTATAGGTGTAGAAGAAAAGATACCGCATCTGGCACCGAACAGTTATCCAATGTATTCGGAAGACACAATATATATGGTATCCGAAATCAGGGACGACAACTATAACGGGCTAATTCCAACTTGGGTTGGCAATGTATGCCAAGTTGCATCAATGCCTATTGACGCAGATATGGCTGCTGAAACAAATCCTTGGACAGAACTTGGTCGAATAACGGAAAGTCTATCTGGATTTCCTCGGAATCATAATCCGGGATTTCTTACAGACACTAAAGGCTACCTCCCTTCTAAGGATGAATTGGTAGTTTTCTTCACACCTGCTGTCACCGGCGAAGATTGGTTGTGGTCCTACGATTTGTACTCTGCAACTTTTGATATCAAGAAAGTCAAAAAATAATCAGTATCACCCTTGAACAACATAAAAACACAAATCATCAACATAAAAACAATCCTGTAATGGCTAATAAAAGAATACTTGTCATAGGAAGTAGTAATACGGACATGACCATAAAATCAGATAACCTTCCACTCCCAGGACAGACAATACTTGGTGGGCGCTTCATTATGGGCCCTGGAGGGAAGGGAGCAAATCAAGCAGTAGCAGCAAAACGCCTCGGAGGAAATGTAGAATTCATCTGTAAGATCGGTCACGACATTTTTGGGAAGAACGCCGCAGATGGGTACAAAAAAGAAGGTATTGACATCAGTCATATACTATACTCAACGGAGCCATCAGGAGTAGCCCTAATTCTCGTGGATAAAACAGGAGAAAATGTCATCTCTGTCGCACCGGGAGCAAATGGAGATCTTTCTGTAAGAGATATCGAAAGCCTTGCAAACGTAATCAAAGAGGCGGACTATCTCATTCTTCAATTGGAAATACCTACTGATGCCGTAATCAGAGCCGCACAAATTGCACACGAAGCCGGTGTATATGTAATACTTAATCCTGCACCTGCTTGCAAGTTACCGCACGAACTCTTTCAATATATTTCCCTCATTACACCGAATCAGACGGAAACGGAACTGATGACGGGAGTCAAACTCATTAATGAACAGTCTTTTATCACCGCCGTTGAGAATTTCAACAGAATGGGCGTAAAAGATGTCATCATTACTTTAGGATCAAAAGGTTCACTCGTATGTTGCGGTGGAAAAAGTGAATTTGTTCCGGCAATTAAAGTCAACGCTATCGATGCTACAGCCGCAGGAGACACATTTTGTGGAGCAGTCTGCATTGCTCTCTCTCAAGGAAAGAATCTTAAAGAAGCTGCAGCTTTCGCAACAAAAGCAGCTTCCCTTACAGTCCAAAAAATTGGCGCCCAGGATTCAATCCCTTCAATTATTGACATCAATATGTTTTAGATTTTGACAAAATGAACAGGAAACTATCAGTCGTCATCATTTCCTTATTCATCTCCGCATCTTTGTTCGCACAAGACAGAACAAAGGGATGTGTTAAGGACGAATCCGGCACCCCGCTCGCAGGTGTAGCCGTCTTCACTCAATTGAACGGTAAAACTGTAAGCACCCTCACGGATGCAGAAGGCAACTTTAGTATTGAAGTTCCCCAAACGACAGTTCTTACCTTCAGCAGCCTTGGCTTTACGCCCACAGAACTAGTGGCAAGTCCGCAAATGACTGTCGTGCTCAAGCAAGAAAAAACCATTCTTGATGAATCCGTCGTAATAGGCTATGGCACAGTCAAGAAAAAAGACTTATTGGGTTCCGTTTCGACAGTTCGGGAACAATCCCTTCAAGACCGCACGGCATCAGGCGTCGTGCAGTCAATGCAAGGACTCGTATCCGGTGTCAACATCACATCAAGCGGTCAGCCAGGCTCTGGTGCTGCAATCAAAATCCGAGGCATCGGCTCATTTACCGGAAACTCTCCATTGTTCATCGTGGACGGCTCCTATGGCGGAAGCGAACTTGGTCTCAATGTTGAAGACATCGAGTCCATACAGGTTCTCAAAGACGCATCTTCAGCAGCCATCTATGGTTCACGCGCAGCAAGCGGTGTCGTCATAATCACCACAAAGAAAGGTAAAAGCGGAGACTTGAAAGTAAAGTTCGACGGCGGCGTACAGGTTTATTGGCTTCCTCGTTACGACCTGATGGATGCTGAAACCTATAAGTCCTTTGACAACAAGGCCTACGAGAACGCCATTTTGTCCGGAGTCAGTGGAGTAAAAGGTCTACAAAACCATTATGAAGGGCAAACGGACTGGCAGAACGAAATGTTGAGTAGCGCACTCATACAGAATTACAATGTCTCACTTTCCGGCGGCGGCAAAAACGTAACATACTACACATCCGTCAATTATAAAGATGATAATGGAGCTTTGAAATACACTGGTTTCAAGCAGGTAGGATTCCGTGTGAACACCTCCGGACGCAAAAGCATTTTCGAGTTTGGAGAGAATTTCTTCTTCACAAAATCAAAAACAAGCAATCTCACCGGCAATCCTTGGGCAAATTTCATTGCAATGCCTCCGACCATTCCGGTCCATGACGCGGCTCACAGAGGTGGATGGGGTTACGGAGACCCTGACAGAGCAAATACCTATGCCTTGAATCCTGTTGCACAAAATGAAATACTTCACGGAGACACGTCACAACAGTATCTCTATGGAGACATTTTCGGGAAAGTTGACATTGTTCCGGGAATACTCAATGCGAAAGTCAATTTCTCCTACAAGAATTATTTCGGAGAAACATCCACTCTCAGGAAGAAAGGGAATTGGACTATGGGACAGGGAGATGATGCTGCTTACATCTCTTATTCTACTGCAAAACACGACAAAATTCTCGTCGAGCCGACCCTGAACTATGCTCAAAAGATTGGAAAGAACGACATAAGTGCCGTGGCAGGATATTCTTATGATTTCTTCCACGAAGAATACCGCGGTGAAACGAAACTCGACCCGCTTGTCATTGGAGATAAATATATCACATCGTTCAACTCGGCAACGGGTACTCAAACTTGCACAGGCAGCTACATTGAGCATATTCTTATGTCATATTTCGCCAGAGTCAACTACTCATTTGATGACAGGTACCTGATTCAACTTACCGGTCGCCGCGATGGTACATCGCGTCTTCCGAAAACGACACGTTGGGCCTCTTTCGGGTCCGTTTCGCTCGGATGGCGTATAAGTAATGAAAAGTTTTTCAATGTCGACTGGATAGACGACCTCAAGATTCGCGCAAATCTCGGAACATTAGGAAACACAAATATCGGAGCCTGGGATTACCAAGCGACCATAAACACAGCTCCAAGAGCGATTATGAACGGGGACAATCTTGTACTCGGAATGACACAGTCAAACCTCACCAACAATGACCTCGTATGGGAAAGGAAAACAACGGCAAATGTCGGTGTGGATTTCACTGCTCTGAAAACAAGGCTTACGGCATCGGCAGAGTACTATTACTCAAAAAGTTCCGACCTTCTTCTTGCCCTCCCGGTCTTGATGACCACAGGGAATGAAGGCGGTGCTCCGACCGTAAATGCCGGCTCACTTCAAAACACAGGTATAGAGTTCGAGCTCGGATGGCACGACACCGTAGGAGACTTCTCCTATTCGGTAAACGCCAACCTCTCAACTTGTTGGAACAAAGTTCTTGATCTTGGATACGGACAGACTGTTTATTACACATCATTTGCGAAATCTGAGATAGGCAAACCTCTTGGTATGTGGTATCTCTATAAAAATCTTGGCGTGTTTCAGTCTATAGACGAGGTGAAGAACCACAAGAATGCCGACGGAGTCATTATCCAGCCGAATGCTAAACCGGGAGACATCATTTATGATGACTATAACGGTGACGGACAGATTTCTTCTGAAGACAGACAGATTGTGGGAAGTCCTTGGGCAAAACTATACGCCGGACTGAATCTCGGCTTTGCTTGGAAAGGTTTAGATTTGAACATTTCGGGATACGGTCGTTTCGGGCAAAAGGTCTATAACGGAGCCAGAGCGACGGCTGCTGATTTCTCAACAAATCAGAACAATTTCAACGACTATAAGCCTTGGACTGTAGACAATCCGTCAAAAACAACCCCTCGCTCTTTATATGGGGACACCCGTAACTCAAGGGCAGACCAGGACAGATGGCTGGAAAACGGTTCATTCTTCAGAATCAGTGACATTTCAATCGGTTATAGCCTACCTTCATCCGTATTGAGCAAAGCTAAATTTGAGGCTGTAAGGTTTTCTATCGTCGCAAAGAATCTTATAACAATGACAAAATACTCAGGCCTCGACCCTGAATTTGCTGACAGCGGCATATACACTATCGGGTATGACGGATGTTCATTCCCGAATCCGAGGTCAGTTCAGTTTGCCGTTTCATTCACCTTCTAAATCCTAACGAGTTATGAAACGTTTTATCAAAATATTTGCAACTCTTTCTATTGCGGCATGCAGCCTTGGTTCCTGCGATGTTCTCGACATTCAAAACGAGAATGGTTTGTCCACCGGAATGTTCTGGAAAACCCAAGATGATATTAATTCCGGCTTGAACGCTGTTTATGCAATGTTCTACAGACAAGGAACTTGGACTAGAAACATATACACCCAGCTCAACGGTATGGCGGACGATGGCGTAAGTTACGCCGGATGGACAGAATTGAACGAATGGACAAAGTTCAAATATACGAACTACAACTTTGCAGAAGGTCAGGTCAAAATGTGGAGAGAGCATTGGACCGCAATAAATCGCGCAAATCAAGTACTTGACCACATCGATGACAGCGCCATCAGTTTCGACAGCGAAGACTCCAGACTTGATATGAAAGCCCAAGCTCTTTGGCTTCGCGCCTTCTACTACTATTATATGGTAGCGATGTGGGACAATGTGCCACTCATACTAAAGACATCTTCAGCATCGGATACGCCTTCTAATTTGGAAGGTAAACCGGAAGAACAGGCAAAGGTTGTATTCACCCAACTCGAAACAGATTTGTTGTGGGCAATAGAGCACCTTCCTCTCAAACGGGAAAAAGACAAGGCTCGCCCGACAAAAGGCTCTGCCTATGGATTGTTGGCTAAAATCTATATGCAACACAAAAACTGGCAGGAAGCCCAAAAATGTTTTGAATGGATTATTGAAGGAGAAGGCAAAAGCATCTACTCCCTTGAATCCAAATGGGAGAATAACTTTAATTGCAAAACCGAGAACAATTGTGAATCCCTCTATGAGATTCAATTCTCACTATGCAACTATGTAGGTTTTGACCAGACTGACAATTATCTTGATGCCAATGCACAGGTCGGCACTCAAATCGAAGTGAATCAATCACCTAAAGGCATCGGTTGGAACAATGTGGAAAGCAATAGGTGGATTGTCGATTACTTCAAGAGAGAAAAGACCATTGACGGCAAGAATGACCCGCGATTGTTTTACACGTGCTGGTACGCCCAGGCGGAAGCTGATTTCCCCGAGCATCCTGATCAATTGATTTATGGCAAAAAATGGGCTGATTACAAATACTCGGCAACAGACAACCAAAGAGTATTCATAAAAAAATACTCTACAGACGTAAATCCTCTCTACTATTGGAATGACAACAACTTCCGTTCTATCAGACTCGCAGATATGCTGCTTTTGTACGCAGAGTGTCTGAACGAAATCAACAATGGCCCGGATGCGAAGGCCGTAGGATATGTCAACAAAGTCAGAAACAGAGTCGGTCTTCCGAAGATAGAAGACGGCACATATTACGATGCTTCGAAAATCACATCCAACTACAAAGATTTCAAGGAACACATAAAGATTGAAAGAGCGCTGGAGCTTGCCTTTGAATGTGTAAGATGGATTGACTTGAAGAGATGGGGATTTGACGAAGCCACGCTTGAAGAAATCAAAACGAGGGATGTGGACTTCAACAACTTCACCCTCGGCAAAAACGAGCGAATGCCGCTTCCGCAGAAAGACTGCGACAACAATCGCAATCTCCACCAAAATCCGAAATACTAAAAAACATATAACACACAACAATTAACTACTCTTATTATGAAAAAGATGTTATTTTTCGCAAGTGCAGCACTTGCCCTGCTTGCATCCTGCAGCACAGAAGAAAAACCCGAGGATAAATCATCCTTCGGACTGTCCCCGGTTATCTGCAACGTCGAACCGGCCGGTGGAATTGTCGAACTGAAAATCACCGGAAAAGAGTCTTGGACTGTTGAACTCACAGAATGGTCAACGGAAAACACGGACTGGTGTAAGACCGAGGTTGCAGAAGGAGAAGGCGAATTTACACTTAAACTTACTGTGGAACAAGCCATATCTCTCACTGATTCACGTTCAGTGGTTGTTGAGGTTTCCAACGGAAAGAAAACTCATCAGTCAAAAATTATCCAGGCTCCTCTGCAGCTGGGTGAAGGTGAAGTCCTCATCCAAGGTCTTGACGGGAAAGGTAGAATCTGGTCTGTCTATAATCTCGCCGACAATGGTAAATTCGAGACAGACATCGAGGCGACTTCCGCTGTATTCCAATTCAACCGCAACAAAGCCTGGCCTTTCGACCCTTCAAAGAATGGCGGAGCTTTCGGCGGCGCCGCTCCTTCTGGAGAAGGTATGGTTCCGGTAGAGGGTTTCGTAGATGCTTGTAAAGCATATTCTGAGCCTCACCGCGCATTTGACAAGGATGACCCATCAAAAGAGGTTGATGACCCGGATGCTTGGGATGATGCCAATGACCCTTGCCCTGAAGGCTGGAGAGTCCCAACAAGTTGGGAAATCATTCAGACTCTCGGTTTTTCCGAAGTAGCTTCCGGTAATGGATATTCAACCGATAAATTCAACTGCATCCGCGTTGAAGCCGGAGAGCGCGGCTTTACCAAATCCGGCCTTATCGTCGGATGGGGACAGAATGTTCCTGACAGAATCACAAAAGAAAATATCGTCAAAGAAGGCGGAATGTTCATTCCTGTATGCGGCTGGATCTCAGACGGCGGCTACACCGACAGAACCTGGTTGTACACTCTTTGGGGCGCGACTTCCCACAAAGACAATCTCGCCGGTCTGTACCTGACTTCATACAACGACTATTGCGACCATTGGGGTTGGGGGGACGGTCATAAGAATTATGCGACCGTTGTCCGTTGTATCAAGAAATAAATTCTTATAATTGCACTCCCGTTCTTGTGTTGTAAGGGCGGGAGTGTATTAATTTCTATTGAGCAGTTTTATGAAAAGATTTGTCTGTATATTTCTGGCAGCATTGGCCATTTTGACTGCCTGCAACAAAAACTCAGAGCAACAGGTTGTCAATGTCATTCTTGAAACTGATATCGGCAACGATGTGGATGATGCTCTCGCACTTGGACTGGCATATAACTATGTCGATGCAGGAAAAATGAATCTTCTGGCGATTACCATCAATAAGGAAGGGAGCGCACCCGGTGAATTCGTCGACATAATGAACACATTCTACGGCCATCCGGAAATTCCGATAGGGGTTATTCGTAACGGTGCTTATTGCGAAGACGATGCCGTAAACTACGCCAAGGCTGTAGTGGATATGAAAAACGCGGATGGCACACCGGCTTTCGCAAGGTCAATAACAGACTACGACAGTCTTGATGACGCCCCTACCCTATACAGGAAAATCCTTCCTAATCAAGAAGACAACTCCGTGGTGATTGTTTCTGTAGGGTTCTCCACAAATCTCATAAAACTCCTTGAAACTCAGGCCGACGAGTATTCTCCCCTTTCAGGAAGGGAATTGGTGAAACAGAAAGTCAAACTTCTGGTTACAATGGCAGGAAACTTCGAAAATGAGGAATTTCACGAATACAATGTAATGAAAGATGTTCCTGCGGCCAAAGTAATTTTCGAAACCTGGCCGACTCCGGTCGTGACTTCTCCGTTCGAGCTTGGTATACAGACTTGCTACCCGGCCTCAAGTATTGAAAAGGATTTTGATTGGGCAGAGCTCAATCCTATTGTCGAAGCCTACAAGTCATATCTCCCTATGCCTTATGATCGTCCAATGTGGGATCCCACTGCTCTTATGTATGCCGTAGAGGGCGAAAAATGGTTTACAATGTCGCCAAACGGCCAAATTTCAATAACAGACGAAGGTTCGACACTCTTTACTGCCACTCCTGATGGAGATAGAAAATATATGATGGTTGACACTCTTCAGGCAAAAGCAATCATTGAACATTTTGTTGAGTTGATACCCTTCAATCCGAAATCAACGCGATGAAACTTCTGTACAAAATAATATGCGCCGCATTAGCGCCGGTATTACTGATTTCCTGTTCCGAAAAAATAGAGCAACCTGATGTTTCCGGTGGAGGACACGCATACAAATCCGTATTCAAATGGGGCAAGCCGACAGATATATTCGGGTTCCAGCCTCAAAACAGATACGCATATTGTCCTTCTGTCATAGAAATGGAAGACGGAAGTTGCCACATGTTCTTCTGTGGAAATCCCGAAGAGAATAAAATGGTGGACAACATCTACCATATTGAGATTAAAAAAGACGGCAGCAAAACAACTCCGAAGAGTGTGCTGCAACCGACGCCCGGCACTTGGGACAGTTTCCACTGCTGCGACCCCAATGTCATAGAAGGGCGATTCAAAATGAATGGTGTGGTTTATAAATATGCAATGTTCTACCTGGGAATTGACAAGGGGGACTGCAAGGGAAATGAAATTGGCGTTGCATTCAGCAATGACCTCAATGCCAGCTCTTGGGTCAAGTACCCAAAACAGATTATAGCATTCCCGGATAATCGCGACAAGGCTTGGGGCGTCGGGCAGCCATCCGCATTCTCTCTCGACAAGGAAGGAAAAGTTCTTTTAACATACACACGCGGAGATGTCAGCGGCACCGGTGTTCGGTTTTGCAAGCTTGATATGGGCGATATGTCAAATCTTGTAGTGGACGAATCAAAGCCAATCACATCTATGGGATTCAATCACATACTTCACAATTGTGATTTCGCAGTTGACCATAGTGCAAAAAAGGTTGTAGGCGTATTCTCAGGCACTTGGCCCGAGGTTTATCCAACATTTATCGAATCCTACAACGCCGTTGCTTATGTAGATTATGACAACTTCCTCAAGGGCAATGGGACTTGGAAGCGATTGCCGGACATTGATTATTCTGTGTCAGGATATTACAGGAACCACAATGCCTGTCTTCTTCGTGACAGCTATGGATTTCTAAAAAGCCACAAAACTCCATCGGTATTCTTTACCGTCTCCGGGACTGCACGCATTGCAGAATGGTCATATCGCATTTGGAGAGTCGATTCCAGCATAGAAAAAGTAGAGATCACAAACTAATGAGATGTCTGCTACCATTACTCATCGTGACAATTCTCCTCTCGGCTTGCTCTGGGGACATTGACAATACTCCCGAATCCGGAGGACAGGCTTACAAGAGAGTTTTCAGTTGGTCCGTGCCTATTGATATTTTTGGATTTCAGCCACAATTGCGTTATGCCTACTGCCCCTCCGTCATAGAGATGGAGGATGGCAGTTGCCATATATTCTTTTGTGGCAATCCGGATGAAGGAAAAATGGTTGACAATGTATTTCATCTTTCCATAAATCAGGATGGTGCTCTATCAGAACCTGTGAGCGTTCTTGCTCCAACTCCTGATGCTTGGGACAGTTTCCACTGTTGTGACCCGAATATCATAGAAGGTCTATTCAGAATGGATAGCCACACATACAAATATGCTATGTTTTATTTGGGCTCTGACCGAGGAGACACCAATGGCAATGAAATTGGGGTTGCTTTCAGCAATGACCTCAATTCTCGAGCTTGGGTCAAATATCCCAAACCATTACTTCCGTTTAGCGGAGACAACGACAGATATTGGGGAATTGGTCAGCCGTCAGCCATTTCGCTCGACAGGCAAGGACAAATTCTACTCAGTTATTCTTGCGGAGACGAGAAAGGGACCCGCGTGGAGATGTGTGAGATGGACCTAAGAGATATGTCTGACATTAAAATAGGGGAAGCCGTCAGAGTCTCGTCTTCCGGTTTCAACCATCTGATGCACAATTGTGATTTCGCAATAGATTCGGCACACAACAAAATTGTCGGTGCAATCTCCGGAGACTGGGCAAAGGTCTATCCAAGTTTCATAGAAACCTTTGTGGGAGTGGCATATATGGATTACGATTCTTTTCTGAAAGGCAAAGGAAGTTGGATGAGACTTCCGGATATCAACAGCGATGTCAGCGGTTTCTACAGAAACCACAACCCCGGTCTCCTCCGCGACTCATTCGGCTATTTGAAAGATTACCGCACGCCATCTGTCTTTTACACGATTGCGACCACCGGGACTCCTTGCGAATGGTCCTATCGAATCTGTCGGGTTGACGGAAAACTTATTAAACAAGAGATTACAGAATGAGGAAGATTTTTTTACTGTCGATATTATCCGTCCTTGCTTTCTGTTCTTGCACAAAGGAGATGTGGACTCTGCAACAAGAACAAACAACCGGCAGTCTGTTGGCCGCGTATTATTCCCCTCTTTTGTTCAGAGGATGCGATGATAGGGGAAATATCACTGTAATAAGTTTCTCAGACGGTTCATCAATTGAAATAGACAGAAACAGTACTGCTGTTTTCTCTGCAAGTGACGGAGTTTTTCCTTCAGTAACATCTCATAACGGCAAATGGAAAATCAATGGAATCTCCACAGGCATACCGCTCACAGAAAGTCTTGGTAATCTCAAATCAAAACTCGTATGTATGGCATATGATTGCAATGCTCTGTACATCTATATGTCGAATGGAAAAACGCTCCACATTCCGAGCACAATTGAAGGCTCTCTTTGGGCCTTCTCTTTCAACAAGGAAGATAATCCGCAACTTGCATCAACTCTTCATTGCGACATTTCCGGCTCCACTATCAGCGGAATGCTTGAACGCGGTGATTTTTCCAACAAAATGTGCCCGGACATTTCTTATCGAGGAAAGAGTATCTCTGTGAATGGGGAACCCCAAAGAAATAGACGTTCAAGACAGAGTTTCGCCGGTATCGTAGAATATGTTTTAACCCTTTTCGATGACAGCAAACTAACATACAAGGTCAAACTATCCGAAGCATATCCAAGTATATGGCTCTACACTGAAGGAGGTAAAGAAATTGAAAAGGGAACATACACAACTGGTTCAATACGGATTTCAGACCCATTGAAATGCTATTGGGACAAAGAAGAATTCAAAACCCAAATACAGATTCGCGGACGCGGCAACAGTACTTGGCACAACTTTCCTAAAAAACCTTATAGAATCAAACTTCGAGAGAAAGAGGCAATATTCGGAATGCCGGCAAATCGCGATTGGGCACTGCTTGCAAACTACTCCGACAAGTCTCTGCTGCGAAACCAATTGGCAATGAAAGTTTCAGAAATCTGCGGTATGTCTTGGACTCCAAAGATATTCAATGTGGATGTGTTTCTAAATGACGAATATATCGGCAGTTACGATTTTACAGAACATAAGGAAGTCTCTAAACACAGAGTTAGTATTGACACTTCAGTAGGAGATTGCTACTTGGAGATTGAAGCAAAGAAGGACAAACCGGTCTGCTTTGATACCAGAATGAAAATACCTATAATGTTCTCCGACCCTGAACAACCCTCCGCTGCACTGAAGGAGGAGATAATACGCTATTTCTCCGATTTTGAAACAGCACTGTCATCACCATACTTTTCTGACCCGATAAAGGGCTATCGTTCTTTCGTCGACATAGAATCATTTATAAATAATTACATCATTCAGGAACTGTCAAAAAATATTGACGCAGACCTTTTCAAAAGCCTTTTTCTTGTAAAAAGGAAAGAAGGAAAATTGGAATTTTATCACGTTTGGGATTTCGACCTCGCATTTGGAAACTGCAATTATCTCAACGCCCACGAAGCTGTTTCCACAGGACCGGAAGGCTGGTACATTCGCAACCATACACAAGAGGGGATAAATACCGGATGGTATTACCTAATGTTTAAAGATCCTTGGTTCGAGGCACAGCTAAAGGAGAAATGGATGACAGTTTATCCACAATTGAAAACAATTCCGGAAGAGATTAGATGTTTAAGCCACCAAATTTACGGCTCAGCAGGACGTAATTTCAGCAGATGGAAGATTCTTGACAGTTATGTTTGGCCCAATGTGGTCTGGCTCGGCAGTTATGACAAAGAAGTCGATTATCTCTTGGATTTTTATAGCAGACGTCTTGAGTGGATGAATAATCAAATACTTTCCGCATCCGGTACACCACTGCCTAAGAATTAAATGGGAAGACCTAAAAATCCCCCGAGACCTTGCGGTTTCGGGGGATTTTTGATGTTTTAGAGTCGGTTTCGGACTATTCCTCAGTTGCAGGAGCCTCTGCCGGAGTCTCGACCGGAGCTTCGGTTGCAGGAGCGGCCTCTACGGTCTCTGCCTTCTTTGCGCGGCTGCGGCGAGTGGTCTTCTTGGTCTCCTTCTTAGGAGTTGAAGCGAGAGCTGCCTCGTTGAAGTCAACGAGCTCGATGATTGCGAGGTCAGCACCGTCACCCTGACGGAAACCGGTCTTGAGAACCCTTGTATATCCACCCTGACGCTCAGCAATCTTAGGGGCAACGGTGCGGAAGAGCTCCGTGACAGCCTCCTTGTTCTTGAGATAGCTGAAAACGGTACGGCGGGATGCTGTAGTATCGTCCTTTGACTTTGTGATGAGCGGTTCAACGTACATCTTCAAAGCCTTTGCCTTGGCTACAGTGGTCTCGATTCTCTTGTGGAGAATGAGTGAAGTGGCCATATTCGCGAGGAGAGCCTTGCGGTGACCGCTCTTGCGACCAAGGTGGTTGAAAGCCTTATTGTGTCTCATACTTTATACGTTCTTTTTCTTTTGTTCAATATTATACTTGGTAACATCCATACCGAATGAAAGCTTCATCTTGTCAACCAACTGGTCGATTTCGTTGAGGGATTTCCTTCCGAAGTTCCTGAACTTCATAAGTTCGGCCCTTGAGTAGGAAACGAGATCAGCGAAAGTGTCGATGTCAGCAGCCTTCAGACAGTTGTATGCTCTCACTGAAAGTCCCATATCGGAAAGCTTGGTGAGAAGGAGATGTCTCATGTGGAGTGACTCCTCGTCAAGTTCCTTTGAGTCAGACTCAATGGTGCTCTCAAGAGTGAGCTTCTTGTCGTCGGTGAACAGTTTGAAGTGATAGATAAGGATGTTTGCAGCCTCCTGCAGAGCCGTGTTCGGAGTGATTGAACCATCGGTTACAATCTCCAGATTCAGCTTCTCGTAGTCGGTCTTCTGTTCCACACGCCAGTTCTCGACGGTCCAGTTCACGTTGCGGATAGGGGTGTAGATGGCGTCCACCGGAATGGTTCCGATAGGCGTATTCTCATCCCTGTTCTCGTCAGCCGGAACAAAACCGCGTCCCTTTGCAACTGTGAGAGAAATCTCAAGTTTAACGGACGGTTCGAGAGAGCAAATGTGAAGGTCAGGGTTCAACACCGTGAAAGAAGACAATCCCTTTGAGATTTCCTCAGCGGTAAACTCTTGCTTTCCGCTGATAACGATGTTTGCCACCTCCGAATCAACGGTGTCCACCATTCTCTTGAAGCGCACCTGCTTGAGGTTCAGGATGATGTCCTGCATTCCCTCAACGACGCCCGGAATTGTGGCGAATTCCTGGTCCACACCGGAAATCTTGATTGAGTTGATAGCAAACCCCTCTAATGATGACAGGAGAATACGGCGAAGGGCATTACCGATGGTCTGTCCGTAGCCAGGCTCCAAAGGCCTGAACTCGAAGCGGCCAACGGTATCGGTTCCTTCAAGCATAATCACCTTGTCCGGTTTCTGAAATGCTAAGATTGCCATAATTGCTTTTTGGGTGTTTAATTATTACTTGGAGTAAAGCTCGACGATAAGCTGCTCGTTGATGTTCTCAGGGATTTCCTCGCGTACAGGAACATTGAGATACTTTCCGGTAAGCGCCTTCGCGTCAAGCTCAAGCCATGAGTACTTCGCTGCGGAAGCGACACTTGCGGTGATTACCTCAAGGCTCTTTGATCTCTCGCGCACAGCAACAACGTCACCAGGCTTCGCTGTTGCAGAAGGAATGTTGCAGACTTCCCCGTTGAGAGTGATGTGGCAGTGGAGAACGAGCTGTCTTGCTGCCGCCCTTGTAGGAGCGAAACCAAGACGATACACGATGTTGTCAAGACGAGACTCAAGAAGGAAGAGGAGGTTCTCACCCTTCTGTCCCTTCATGCGGGACGCTTTCTCGTAAGTGTTGCGGAACTGCCTTTCGAGAACGCCGTAAGTATACTTAACTTTCTGCTTCTCCTTGAGCTGAGTGCCGTACTCGGATTTCTTCTTGCGCTTGCTTGCAAGTCCGTGCTGTCCCGGAGGATAATTTCTCTTTTCAAAGTCCTTATCCGTTCCGTAAATCGGCTCACCGAACTTACGCGCAATTTTGGTACTTGGTCCAATATATCTTGCCATAGTAATTCTTGCTTTAGATTGTTACACATTAAACCTTACGACGTCCCTTAGGGCGGCATCCGTTGTGCGGCATAGGAGTAACATCGATAATCTCGGTGACTTCGATACCTGCACCGTGGATTGTTCTGATTGCGGACTCACGTCCTGCACCAGGACCCTTCACATACGCCTTTACCTTGCGGAGACCGAGGTCGTAGGCCGTCTTTGCACAATCCTCAGCCGCAACCTGCGCTGCATAAGGAGTGTTTTTCTTTGATCCCCTGAAACCGCTCTTTCCGGCAGAGGACCAGCTGATCACCTGTCCGATACTGTTGGTCAGAGAAATGATCACGTTGTTGAAGGTTGATGAAATATGAGCCTCGCCACAAGCGTCAACCTTTACAACTCTCTTTTTTGCTGTTGTTGTTTTCTTTGCCATAATTCATCGACTATTTGGTTGCCTTCTTCTTGTTGGCAACGGTTTTCTTCTTACCCTTTCTCGTACGGGCGTTGTTCTTGGTGCTCTGACCACGGACAGGGAGTCCAAGACGATGGCGGATGCCACGATAGCAACCGATATCCATCAGACGCTTGATGTTCATCTGGATGCTTGAACGGAGCTCACCTTCAATCTTGTATTCGTTGGCGATGATGCTACGGATGCCCGCAACCTGCTCATCGTTCCAGTCACCGCACTTGATGTCATAATCGATACCGAGCTCAGAAAGAATCTTCCTCGCTGTGCTGCGGCCGATTCCGAAGATATAGGTCAAGCCTATCTCTCCCCTCTTGTTGTTAGGTAAATCAACACCGGCTATTCTTGCCATAACTATTCTAATACTTAAATTGTTAACAAATCAGTGATTATCCCTGGCGCATCTTGAACTTCGGGTTCTTCTTGCAAATCACGTAAAGACGACCTTTGCGCTTTACGATCTTGCAGTCTTCGCTGCGCTTCTTTATGGATGTTTTAACTTTCATAACTAATATTTTATTTATATCTGAAAGAAATTCTTCCTTTTGATAAATCATAAGGTGACATTTCAACTCTCACCTTGTCACCGGGCAGAATCTTGATGTAGTTCATCCTCATCTTTCCGGAGATGTGGGCGATGATGACGTGACCGTTCTCAAGCTCGACCTTGAACATCGCGTTCGGCAGAGTCTCGATGATGACGCCTTCCTGTTCGATTGCTGATTGTTTCGGCATAAAATATCACATTAAAATTTAACATTGTTCTCGATGAAGTCAAAGGTGGACAGCTGCTCCGCGTGACCTTTTCTGACAACAACCGTAAGCTCGTAGTGAGCCGCATTCCGGTGATCCGCCGTGTGGACTGCCCAACCATTTTTGTCCAAATACACGTTTCTGGATCCTGCCGTAATCATCGGCTCGATACAAATCGTCATTCCGTTTCTGAGCTTCGGGCCATGCCCCTGTCTCCCATAATTGGGAATTCCGGGGGACTCGTGCATCTGGGTACCGATACCGTGGCCTTCAAGCTCACGCACGACACCGAAACCGAACGACTCCGCATACGACTGCACCGCGTGTCCTATGTCGCCGACGCGGGCTCCGTCAACCGCTGCTGCAATGCCCTTGTAGAGAGATTCCTTCGTCACCTTAAGAAGCTCGGCAGTTTCGGCGTCCACTTCCCCGACCGGGAAAGTGTAGGCCGAATCACCGTTGTATCCTCTGTAGTAAGTTCCGCAATCCACCGACACGATGTCTCCGTCCCTGAGGACGTAGTCGGACGGGAAACCGTGCACGACAACATCGTTTACAGACATGCAGAGCGCCGCCGGAAAACCATCAAACCCGAGAAAGCTTGGTATAGCTCCGTTGTCACGGATAAAAGTCTCAGCCACCCTATTCAACTCGAGAGTTGTCACACCAGGAGCGACCATCTTACCGACTTCCGCCAATGTCTTGGAAACGAGAATAGCATTCTCGCGCATCAGCTCTATTTCTTCCTCTGTTTTCGGCGCAACCATTTCCAATGAACTTTATCGATTTTACATACCTGAACGTCCTTTCAGACGACCGGTCTTCATCAGTCCGTCGTAATGACGCATCAAAAGATAGCTTTCAATCTGCTGGAGAGTGTCAAGAACGACTCCGACGAGAATCAGGAGGGAAGTACCTCCGTAGAAGCCCGCGAACTTGTTGTTGACTCCAAGCATCATCGCGAATGCCGGGAGAATAGCGATCAGGGCAAGGAAGATTGAACCCGGGAGAGTCACCCTCGACATGATTGAGTCAAGGTATTCCACGGTCTTCTTGCCAGGCTTCACACCCGGGATGAATCCACCGTTTTTCCTCATTTCCTCGGCCATCATCGTCGGGTTGACGGTTACGGCTGTATAGAAATAAGTGAAAAGGATTACAAGAATCGCAAACACGAAGTTGTACCAGAATCCGGTGTAGTTGCTGAAAACTGCTGCAAGACCTCTGGTTGCATCAAAACGTGAGAAAATAAGCGGGAAGAGCATCAAAGCCTGAGCGAAGATGATAGGCATCACGCCGGCTGCGTTGATCTTCATCGGAATGTACTGACGCACACCACCATACTGCTTGTTTCCCACAACTCTCTTCGCATACTGCACAGGAACCTTTCTCACTGCCTGAACGAGCGCGATGGCTGCGACAAACACGAAGAAGAGGATGATGAGTTCAACGACGAGAAGAAGGATACCACCGACAGCTGTTCCCCATTTTGCAGAAACCTCGGCACCGAGTGCGAAAGGCAGACGTGCGATGATTCCGACCATAATGATGAGAGAGATACCGTTGCCAATTCCGCGGTCGGTGATTCTCTCACCGAGCCACATCACGAACATCGTTCCTCCAATGAGGATTACAGTTGAAACGAGGTTAAACCAGAAGTTTGACCAGCCGAGCTGATTGACAGCGACAAAAGCGCTGGCAGGAACCTGCTGGTGAAGAGCAGCCATATAGGCAGGACCCTGGATGCAGAGAATCAGGATGGTGAGATACCTCGTGTACTGATTCATCTTTCTCCGTCCGCTTTCGCCCTCCATCTGCATTTTGCGGAAGTAAGGGACGAAAACACCAAGAAGCTGGATGACGATGGAAGCCGAGATGTACGGCATCACACCCAGCGCAAAGATAGAGGCATTACCGAACGCACCGCCTGAGAACATATCAAGAAGGCCGACGAGACCCTCCTGAGCAAAGTCCTGCATCTTGGCGAGTTGGGAAGCGTCTATGCCCGGAAGCACGATGAAGCTTCCGAGACGATAGACAAGGATGAGAAGAAGCGTGTAGCCGATTCTCTTCCTGAGTTCCTCAATCTTGAAGATGTTCTTGATTGTCTGAATAAACTTCTTCATTATTGCTATTCGATTGTGTTAGCTTTTCCGCCGGCAGCCTCAATCTTCGCTACGGCGCTCTTTGAGAACGCATTTGCAGTGACCTCAACCTTGGCCTTGAGTTCGCCGTTGCCGAGAATCTTCACGAGATCGTTCTTTCCGGCATATCCGGCTTCCCTGAGAACGTCAAGCGTGATGACCTCAAGCTTGTTCTCCTCAGCTATTGCCTGAAGGACAGCGACATTGACTGCCTTGTACTCAACACGTGTAGGGTTTGTGAACCCGAACTTAGGAAGACGACGCTGGATAGGCATCTGACCGCCCTCGAATCCGTTCTTGCGAGAGTAGCCTGAACGTGCCTGGGCACCCTTGTGACCGCGGGTTGATGTTCCGCCGTGTCCTGAGCCCTCACCGCGTCCGATTCTCTTCTCTCTTCCCTTAGAACCTTTTGCAGGTGTCAAATTATTCAATTTCATATTCTGTCCCTCCAATTATTTTACTTCTTCAACCGTTACAAGGTGAAGAACCTTCTCAAGCATTCCCTTGGTTACAGGGGTGAGCTCGACTTCAACGGTCTGGTGGAGCCTGTGGATTCCGAGTGACGCGAGGTTCGCAATCTGTCTCTTTGTAGCACCGCTCCTACTCTTAGTCTGAGTAATCTTTACTTTTGCCATAGTTCAGTCCTCCTTAACCTTTAAACACTCTGCTCATAGGAATGCCGCGGAGTCCTGCGACAGTGTAGGCGTCACGCATCTCAGTGAGAGCCGCAACGGTAGCCTTCACGAGGTTGTGAGGGTTTGAAGAGCCCTTTGACTTCGCGAGGACATTGTGGATTCCGACTGACTCGAAAACGACACGCATTGCACCACCGGCCTTAACTCCTGTACCAGGGGCAGCAGGCTTCATGAAAACGCGAGCGCCACCGAACTTTGCCTCCTGCTCGTGAGGGATGGTATGGTTGAGAACAGGAACCTTCACGAGATTCTTCTTCGCATCCTCTACACCCTTGGAGATTGCTGTAGTGACCTCATTGGCCTTACCGAGACCATAACCGACAACGCCGTTCTCGTCACCCACAACAACAATGGCTGCAAAACTGAAGTGACGACCACCCTTAGTAACCTTGGTCACTCTCTGGATGGCAACAAGTCTGTCCTTGAGCTCAAGGTCAGATGTCTTTACTTTCTTAACATTTGTATTTGCCATAGTCTCAATTTTTAGAAAATCAGGCCACCTTCACGGGCAGCATCAGCCAAACTTTTAACACGTCCGTGATAGAGGTAGCCTCCACGGTCGAAGGAAATCGTGGTGATTCCTTTTGCGAGGGCACGCTCTGCAATCTTCTTTCCGACGATTGCGGCAGCCTCGACACCGGTCTTGCCCTTGCAGTCAGCCGCAAGTTCCTTGTCATTTGAAGCGGCAGCCACGAGGGTGATGCCCTTCAAATCGTCAACAACCTGAACGTAAATCTGCTTGTTGCTTCTGAATACAACCATTCTCGGTCTCTCAGCAGTACCATTAACGACTTTACGAATACGGTAGTGAATCCTTTTTCTTCTTTCAATTTTATTCAATGCCATAACTTAGTCCTCCTATTATTTAGCGCCTGCTGATTTACCGGCCTTGCGACGAAGCGTCTCGCCGACAAACTTGATACCCTTGCCCTTGTATGGCTCAGGCTTGCGGAATGAGCGGATCTTGGCTGCGACTTGTCCGATAAGCTGCTTGTCGCAGCTCTTGAGAACGAGCACAGGATTCTGTCCCTTCTTCACCGGCTCGGCCTCTGCCTTGATTTCAGCCGGAAGCTGGAAGTGGATCTCGTGAGAGAAACCGAGAGCAAAGACTGCCATCTGACCGGCAACTTCGACACGGTAACCCACACCGACAAGCTCCTGACGGATTGTGTATCCCTCTGAAACACCGACCACCATGTTGTGGATGAGGGCGCGGTAGAGACCGTGCATAGAGCGGTGACGAGGAAGATCTGTCGGGCGTGCCAATGTAACTACATTACCCTCTACGGTGACAGTGATGTCAGGGTCAACCTTCTGGCTGAGCTGTCCGAGAGGTCCTTTAACCTTAACCACGTTTCCGGCAGCGACTTCAACAGTCACACCGGCAGGAAGGTGTACAGGCAATTTACCAATTCTTGACATTATTCTTCAGTTTTAAATTAATAAACATAACAGAGCACCTCACCACCGACATTAAGGTCCTTTGCCTCCTTGTCAGTGATGACGCCTTTTGAAGTTGAGATAATCGCGATTCCGAGTCCGTTCAGAACGCGCGGCATGTTCTCGACATCGACATACTTTCTGAGGCCCGGCCTTGAAATGCGCTCGATGTGCTTGATTGCAGCGGTCTTTGTCTGAGGATGATACTTCAGAGCGATTTTGATTGTGTTGAAAGGAGTGCCTTCAACTACCTTGTAGCTGAGGATGTAACCTTTCTCGCAGAGGATCTTGGTGATTGCGAGCTTCATCTTTGAAGACGGAATCTCAACGATCTTCTTGCCTACTGAATAGGCATTGCGAACCCTTGTAAGGTAATCTGCAATTGGATCAGTCATTTTTTTAAATCCTTTAGTGGGATTTCACGACACCCGTGAGGTGCCCGATATCCGAATTGTTAATAAATATTGTAATGAATTGTATCTCTGTTATTACCAGCTTGCCTTCTTCACACCCGGAATGAGACCGTTGCTTGCCATCTCGCGGAACTGGATACGGCTGATGCCGAACATCCTCATATAACCCTTAGGTCTTCCTGTAAGAGAGCAGCGATTGTGCATACGGCAAGGACTTGAGTTCTTAGGGAGCTTGTCGAGAGCTGCCCAATCACCGGCTTCCTTGAGAGCTTTCCTCTTCTCGGCGTATTTAGCAACCAGCTTAGCGCGCTTAACCTCGCGAGCCTTCATTGATTCTTTTGCCATCTTATGTGTCTTTATTTGTTATTTTTCTTGAAAGGCAGACCGAATGCTGAAAGAAGTGCGTGAGCCTCCTCGTCGGTCTGGGCGGTAGTCACAAAAGTGATCTCCATTCCGAGAATCTTGGTAATCTTATCGATGTCGATTTCAGGGAAGATAATCTGCTCTTTGATACCGAGAGTGTAGTTGCCCTTGCCGTCCATCTTCTCTGAAATACCGTTGAAGTCGCGGATACGCGGAAGAGAGATACGGATGAGCCTCTCGAGAAACTCGTACATCTTCACATTGCGAAGGGTAACTTTCGTTCCGATAGGCATTCCCTTACGAAGTTTGAAGTTTGAAATATCCTTCCTTGAAGTCGTGACGATTGCCTTCTGTCCGGTGATTGCCGTGAGTTCCTGCTGTGCGACCTCGACGAGTTTCTTGTCACCGGTTGCATCGCCGACACCCTCGTTGATGGTAATCTTCACAAGTTTAGGAACCTGCATAACGGTAGAATAGCCGAACTGCTTCATGAGCTTGTCGACGATCTCCTCCTTATAGAGTTTCTTAAGTGCAGGGACATATCCTGCAGGTACTGTCTGTGCTGCCGGAGCGGCTGTCTGTTTCTTTGCTGCCATTACTTAATCTCCTCTCCTGATTTTTTGGAAACACGGACCTTAGTACCATCCTCCTTAATCTTGAAGCCCACGCGGGTTGCTCCGCCCTTCGCAGGGTCGACGAGCTGAAGGTTGGAGATATGGATTCCAGCTTCCTGTTTGATGATTCCTCCCTGAGGATTCTTTGCGTTTGGTTTGGTGTGCTTTGACACGATGTTGATGCCCTCGACGATGGCACGGTTCTTCTCCGTGAGAATCTCGAGCACCTTGCCGGTCTTTCCCTTGTCGTTACCGGCATTTACAAATACGGTGTCGCCTTTTTTAATTCTTTTCATAATGCTAAATCAATTAGAGGACCTCCGGTGCCAGTGAAACGATTTTCATATAGTTCTCGCGAAGCTCCCTTGCAACAGGGCCGAAGATACGTGTTCCACGAACCTCACCCTGATTGTTGAGAAGAACGCAAGCGTTGTCATCGAAACGGATATATGAACCGTCCGGACGACGAATCTCTTTCTTTGTGCGGACAACCACAGCCTTTGACACCGAGCCCTTCTTTGCGTCACCGCCAGGGATAGCGCTCTTGACTGCAACAACGATCTTGTCGCCCACTCTTGCATAACGGTGACGGGTACCACCCAGAACACGGATACAAAGGACTTCCTTTGCTCCACTGTTGTCTGCCACCTGTAAACGTGATTCCTGCTGTATCATTGCTACTTAACTTTTTCTACGATTTCAACTAATCTCCAGTTCTTTGTCTTGCTGAGAGGACGGGTTTCCATGATGAGGACAGTGTCACCGACACTGCACTCGTTCTTCTCGTCATGAGCAACGAACTTGGTGGTCTTTTTGACGAACTTGCCGTACATCGGGTGCATTTCCTTAGTCTTTACGGCAACGACAATGGATTTGTCCATCTTGTTGCTGACCACAACACCTATTCTTTCCTTGCGAAGATTTCTTTCCATGAGAATTCAAATTTAGTTCTGTTTCTCTTTTTCTGCAAGGACGAACATCATGCGCGCGATGTCCTTCCGTGCCTTCTTGATTTTTGACGTATCCTCTAACGGAGAGATGGCGTGATTCATTTTCATTGTAGAAAGGTTCGCTTTCTCAACTGCGATGCGGTCACGAAGATCTGCAACCGACATTTCACGTACTTCTGTAATTTTCATAACTTTCTGCTCTCCATTAAATTATTCGACATAGTCCCTGCGAACCACAAACTTTGTTGTGACAGGAAGTTTCTGAGCGCCGAGACGGAGTGCCTCCTTGGCGATTTCCATCGGAACACCCTCAGCCTCAATAAGAATACGGCCCGGGGTCACAGGGCATACGAATCCCTCCGGATTACCCTTACCTTTACCCATTCGGACTTCGGCAGGCTTCCTTGTATAAGGCTTGTCAGGGAAGATTCTGATCCAGATTTTACCCTCACGCTTCATGTAACGGGACACCGCCTGACGGGCAGCCTCAATCTGACGACCTGTAAGCCAACAATTTTCCAAGGTCTTGATGCCAAAAGAACCGAACGCAAGCTGGTTGCCCCTCTGGGCAAGACCCTTCATGCGGCCCTTTTGCTGCCTTCTAAATTTTGTTTTCTTTGGTTGTAACATTGTCTTATTACTTTTGAATTATAAATTATTCAACCTTTTCCCTTAAAACATTGAGTGATAGACAGTTGGGCACACTATCCCTCAAAATTGGGACTGCAAAGATACGAAAAAATATCGAAACGACAACTTTTTCTGCAAAAAATTCAAACTTTTTTGACTGCATTTTCCATATATTAACTTTTCCATTTTCAAAGCATTACACAGATTGATAAAAAATATATTCGTCCATTTTCGACCGAATGAAAAAACGACTTCATCAAACAGATGGCACGAAACATTTCGACACACATTTTGCAATCCGTTTGACGAGATGACGAGGGAAATGATTATTTTTGCAGGCTGTGCGGGAACTCCGCAATAAAAAAACAAATACATATTATATATTATGAAACGCCTCCGGCTCATATCGGTTCTCGTCATCCTTGCATTAGGGGGTGCGGATGCCGTGAGGTCGAATGCGCAAAGCAGGCCAACGAAGCCGGGAGGATGGCTGGAATATTCCGTAGAAAACGGGGACACAGTCTATTACGACAGCATCAGGCCGGCCCGCGTGTTCCAGAAGATGCCCAAGCAGAAGGGTAAAGAATGGAGGAAATACTACCGGCTCGTACACAATTTCAGCAAGGCTTACCCCTATGCGCTCGTGGCGAAGAGGATGGTTCAGGAGACAGACAGCGTGATTGCGGCCGACCATCTTACGGGGCTGAAGAAGGAGCGCTACATCAACCATCTCCAGAAGGAGCTGTTCGGCGTGTTCGAAAAGCAGATGAGAAATCTCACCGTAAGCCAAGGGATGTTGATCATGAAGCTGATAGACCGCGAGACCGGGCAAACGTCATACGAGCTGATACGCGGCTACAAGGGCGGAATCACCGCAGGTTTCTGGCAGGGTGTGGCAAAGATGTTCGATGAGGACATGAAAAAGCCCTACGACCCGAAGGGCGAGGACGCGCAGGTGGAGGAACTTGTCCAGTTGTGGAAGGACGGCGACTTTCCGATGCTCTACTGGTCGCTGTTCTGGAAAGACCCGCCGGTGGTCGAGATTCCGGAGAAGTACCGCCGATGGAAGCCGGCGGAGGAGTAGCATCATAGACCCAATTATTCGGTTTCACATCAATTCCACACCATCGGGAACGGATATGATTTAAGACTTTAGATTTTTGACACAGCGACGAATAATTATTTTTTCAAATATTTAACAGACGACCCCTCGTTCAGGAGCATGGACCGTTCCGCCGCCGACATTCCATATCCGTCAACAAAACGACGATACTTCTTTACAACAATCACATCCTCACCCAATACCGTTTCAATAAATGAAATTGTACGAATGGTAAAATTATGGGTACCGCTCATCCATTTGGATATTTCAGCCTCTTTTTTCCCCGCCGCCTTCGCAAAATCCGCCTGACTCCACCCTTTGCGTCTAAGGATTTCACTTATGCGCCCGGCTATTGCAAAGGCGCGCTCGCTCTCACGGCGAGTTTTTTCAGGAACCGCTGCAAGCATCTCGACGAAAATCGGATTGACATAACCACTCTTTTCCATATCACTGAATTTCAATTATCAAATTATAAACAGCAGAAGCCACATCAACTCCATCTTCCTCCATATCAGTCAAAACCTTGTCAATAGACTGCAATGTTCTCACCTTTTCAAGGAGAGTGGGATCTTCCTCATAAGTTCTCGTTTTCTTCTCCCCGCCACCGCCAAGAATGAGCAAGGAATCGGACATTCTGATACAATACAGCCGCAATGTTCCACATTTATCTTTTCGTCGCGACGAAGTCAATAAAGGCATCGCACACACCCGGTCGGAGAAATTTCCTTCCGGACGAAAGAATGATTCCAATGCGCCCTCATTTCCTATTCCGTTAATGGACGTAAGAATAGAATCCAAATCTTTCTTCAATTGCAAAGATGCGGTATCCTTAATACTCAATCAAAAACTCTTCGGTTTCAGTCCGCACATTCCCATTAAGCCGAATTGAAAATACATCAGCCTTTTCAGTCAAAAGAAACGGCACAAACTCGACACTCCTCATACACAAATAATTTACTGCAAAAATAAGAGTAATTATTTATATATCAAAGTATCCGCAAATTATTTTCTTAACTTATAAATTAAGTAATAATAAATACAAAAAAGTTCAAACAGTCTATTTTCCTTGATTCAGTCCGAAACATCAGTCAGAGATTCACCGTCACATACGATATAGGAGGTGGAGCGGAACCAGTCCTTAACCATACGGAAATTTGCCCCGCAAGGAAGTTTAAGATTGACCCATGTGTGGAAATGGCCGAATATGAAGTAATCTATGTGCTGACTTTGCCCAAGCGATTCGGCAAATTTGTAGAGCGGTTCATCCTCGCCTCGGAAGACATACTCGGTTTTGTGCTTCAGGCGGTTATGCTTTGACCATGTATTGCCAAGACGAAACGCGAACCACGGATGCAGCGTGCTGAAAACCTTCTGGAGCGGACGGCAGTGGAATATGCCGGAGAGGATGCGGTAGCCGCAGGGAACCGGGCCGAGACCGTCGCCGTGACCGAGGCAGAAGACCTTGCCGGAAATAGTCGTTATGTAGGGCTGCTCAAGCCTTTTCATTCCGAGAGACTCGAAGTAGGAATAGCTCCAGACGTCATGATTGCCGCGAAAGAAATAGACATTCACACCTCGATCGATGAGGTCGAGCAGCGCAGCAAACACGCGCACATAGCCTTTGGGAACGACGTCGCGGTACTCATACCAGAAATCCCAGATGTCACCGAGCAGGTAGAGGCTCTCGGTTTCAGACGGTAGAGAGCGGAGAAACCTCACGAAACGTGCCTCCCTATCCTGCGGGTTCAGAACGTCACAGCCGAGGTGAACGTCGGCGACGAAATATGTGAGATTTTGCCTCATGCGAAAACGAATATAAGCACGGCAACAACGGCGCAGTAGAGTGCGAACCAGCCGAGTTTCGTCTTCTTCACGAGGGCAATCATCACACGGCATGCGAAGAGCCCGGCAACGAAGGCCGAAATGAAACCCAGAACCAGAGGAAGCGCTCCGACAGTCGAAGATGCCATGTCTCCTCCAACGATTTCAAGGAAAGCCTCTCCGAGAATAGGAATCAGAACCATCAGGAATGAGAACTGGGCGACAACATCGCGTTTCACTCCGCAAAGCAGCCCGGTCGCAATGGTGGTGCCGGAACGGGAAAGCCCCGGGATGACCGCAATGGCCTGTCCGAGTCCCACGACAAATGCCTGCCAATATGAAATGCCGTTGCGTCTGCCTTTGGCGCCAGTCTCAACAGCCTCTGTTGCTTCCGCGCATTTGTCGGTTGTTTTTGCAGGCTCTGAGCCTTTACAAGAGACCGCATCAGCCTCCGCGCATTTGCGACGGCGGCAGCAGCACCCAAAGATTTTGCCGGCATTATCAGAGAGAAGAAGAAGCGCCGCCGTCACCAGCAAGGCTCCTGCCACCACATGGATTGACGAGCCGAACAGACCCTCGACCGCATCCTTGAAGAACATCCCGACGATGAAAACAGGTATCATCGAAAGCAGAATTTTCAGCACATAGTCCGTCCCGTCATTGAATTTCGACGGATGGGCGATGCTTCGGAAAAGTCCGTCTTTCACAAAAAGGGACTTCAGCAGTTCCCAAATCTGTTTTCTAAACACTACAATCGTACTCAGCACCGTCGCCGCGTGGACTACCACCTCAAACACAAGGTCGCCGGAGGTATCAATCCCCAGCAATTCTTTTCCGATTTGCAGATGACCGCTGCTGCTCACGGGCAAAAACTCCGTCAAACCCTGCAACAGTCCCAAAAGTATAGCTTCAAACCACTCCATTCTTATTTCTTTTTACTGACGCCCATAATGGCAACAATCTCCACCACAATTCCGGCGATAATCACAAGCGGAGCCGCGACAAGCCTCTGAAAGTCAAAAATCTCATAACTGAAGACCTTTGGGTCGTGACTTGCGCCGCCGCACATCAGAATATACCCGGCCGCCATGACAATCAGTCCGGCGAGCAGAAGCCTCAGCCCCTTCGGCGTCATCGCCATATTCTTCGATTCATTCACGTTCATATCTTCCAACTTAATAATACAATTCCGATTTATTCAGCGAGACAAGCTTATTGACCGTAAAATATGTGCTCGCCACGCATATAACCAGCCCGCTTGCGACAACTATTCCAATGACAGTCAACAACATACCAAGGGTGAACACCGAAAACAACTGTTCGAACTGCCCCTTGAGCAGGAACAGTCCGATTATGATCATTATCGTCGCAATCAAGGCGGCGAAGATTCCCTGAAAAGCCGACTGGAACATGAACGGCCTCCGTATAAACGGGCGCGTCGCCCCGACCATCTTCATCGTGTGAATCGTAAAGCGCTTCGAATAGACGCTCAGGCGCACGGTGTTGTTGATGAGAACGAACGAGATGAATAGGAGCAGAGCGATAAATACGGCCAGGAACAGCGAAATCTTGCTAAGGTTCGAGTTCAGCGCCTCCACGAGAGACTGCTGATAGACCACCTCCTCCACTTCAGGAGCCTTCTCCAGGACCGCCTTCACCATTTCCAGAGAATCCGGGGAGACATACTCCGACTTCAGCGTAAGGTTTATGGAAACCGGTATCGGGGCCGTCTCGAAAACAGCGAGGAAGTCATCCCCGAGCAGCTGCGCCATCTCCTTTGCCCCCTGTTCCTTCGATACATAGGACGAACTGCGCACGAAAGGCTCTGCGTCCATCACCTTCTTGTAGCGAAGGGCCGCCGACTCCCCGACATCGCGCTTCATCATCACGCTGACCTGCATATTCTCTTTAAGATAGTCCGAAACGCTTCTCTCTGAAACGAGCAGGAACGCGGCAATGCCCACGAGCAGCAGCACCAGAGAAATGCTCACAACGGACGAAAGAAACGCCCTGACATATCGTTTTCTGATTATCCTATTGCTGTCCAAACCCATAACTTATTATTACACAGTGGTATTAAACCCCGCTATCACAACATGCAGACGCCAAAGTTAGTGATTTTATGAAAATTTATTATTATCTTTGTGGAGATTTGTTAAAATAAAACTTGCTATGGGAGATTCCACCAAGAGAGTCCTTTTTGTAAATTCGGAGATATTCCCATATCTGCCGGAGTCCGAAATCGCAAACATCGGAAGATACCTTCCACAGGGAATTCAGGAACGCAGGAAGGAAATCCGTTCGTTCATGCCCCGCTACGGATGCATCAACGAAAGGAAAAACCAACTCCACGAGGTGATTCGCCTCTCAGGGATGAACATCATCATCAACGACGTCGACAGACCTCTCGTCATCAAGGTAGCCTCTATCTCAGCCGCCAGGATGCAGGTCTATTTCATTGACAATGAGGACTATTTCCACCGCAAGCAAACTTTCGCGGATGAAAGCGGAAAATTTTTCGCAGACAACGATGAAAGGGCCATCTTCTTCGCCCGGGGTGTACTTGAGACCGTGAAAAAGCTCCGCTGGGCCCCGGACATCATCCACTGCCACGGATGGATTTCCCACATACTCCCGATCTATCTGAAGAAAGCATACATCGACGACCCGATATTCTCCGGAAGCAAGATTGTCACTTCGCTTTATGGAGACACGCCAACCATGCCTTTCGCACCGGAATTCCGCGAACTCGTGAAATTCGGGAACATCACGGACGCGGACACGGAACTGTTGGCGGAGCCAAGCGGCATAAACCTTGCTAAACTCGCCGTCCGCTACTCTGACGGTGTCATCATCGGTGACGGGGATGTTTCGGCCGAACTGACCGGTTTTTGTGCCTCCGAAGGTCTCCCGCTGCTTCCGTTCGATGCCTCCGCAATGGAGAACGGCTCGTATATCGATGCCTATAACCGTTTTTACGACAGCTTGTAATGAAGTCTCTTAAAGGAAAATGAAGTCTCTTAAAGGAATATTTTTGACAGGTGTCGCCTCCGTTGCGGCATTTTGCTGTTTTTCGTGCATAAATGCCGATGACACACTCGGACAGGACTACATCCCCACATCGCACAGCTGGCAGGTAGTCAGCACATCACTTGACATCACCGCCATCGAGTCGGCCAAGACCGAAGATCTCGGAGGCTACAGTTCCAGACGGTTCAGCGTCGGCGGTGTGACCGAAGAGGGCGGCGTCCGGAACGAGAGTGTTGCAGCCTTCCCGCTGATACCCATTGCCGACACGGCAAAACTCGACATAGGCGATGTGCAGGAAATCTACGCATTCCATTTCGCCGCAGCAAAGGACACACTTTCGTTCGGAGATGACGCGCAGGAGCATATCATCCAGAACATCAAGGTCTATGAGCTCCAGAAACCGCTCGGTTCCGACATTCTCTACGCCGGGAAGGGCAATGAGGGGCTGTATGACGAAAGCAAGGGAGTGATCACCAAAGGTATACCTACTTATAGCGGAGGCGACTCCCTTTCCTTCGACTTCAAGAAAGAGTTCGCGCAAAAATATGTTGATGCGCTGAAAGGACGCAAGAGCTGGTCGATGGACGACTGGAAGAAGGAACTTCCGGGAATATGCATAGTCGCCGACAAACCTGCCTCCGGAAGCGGAAGAATCAATATGTTCAAAGTTGCGGTGAGCACCAACGACTACGGCTACCTCACCGGAAACTACGTGGAACTGAAGGTACGATCCGTGTTCGACAAAGAACGCGGGCCGGTGGACACGTCCTTCGTGTTCATGGCAGGAGCGTCTTCCTTCATCGGAAAGGGCACATCCTCGCTCCCGACCCAGTATGCGTTCAATATCTGCCGTCGGGAAGGTGCGGAACATGTATCAACTGACGAGCTGAACATCGAGGGAGGATGCGGCTACAAGCCCGTTGTGCGTGCCAAGGGGCTGAAGGCTACCGTGGAGAATGCCGTCCGCAAATCAATGATCAAGCGTTTCGAAAGCATCAGTGAGGAGTTCAAGACAAAGAGCGATGCCGAAAAGAAGGACATTGTTGACGAGATAATAAATGGCGGCAGGATAGTCGTCAACAAGGCCACAATACGGCTTCCGTACAAGGTTTCCTCCGACTATTCTGAAGTAGACCACTATCCTCTGATGCTCAGCCCGACCTGCAGACTCGTCGGCAAGCGGACAGTCAGCGGAGAGGACGGGAATACAGAACAAGAAGTGGTCTCATACGCCGGACTCACCGACGCCAGCGTGTCCAGCGAGAATCAGGGAGACATCAACCGCTCGCTCGCCTGCTATCAACCGGACGTCAGCCACCACATTCAGGAACTTCTACGCCTGTCCCAAAAAGACGGCGAGAGTGACGAGGATTTCGCCAAGAGGGAAAGCCAGTATGACATCTGGATGCTCATCATGCATTCCGAGACCAACAAGGCAGCGTCATCTTCGAACAACTCATCCTACAACGACTATCTCAATGCTCTCGCCTACAGTTCCTACTACAACAGCCTCTACAATGGTTACGGCGGTTACGGATATGGCGGATATGGATATGGTTACGGCGGATATGGCAACAGTTACTACAACAATTACTACAACTACATGATGATGGCGGCCTATGCCTCACAGTCGAGCACGACGAGCACCAGCACAACCACGGAACTGGACAAGGACCGCTACTACAGCTGCCGGCTATATGGGCCGGAGGCATCAGAGAAGAGACCGACGATGACTATCACCTATTCATTCCCAACGGAATAGAAGTATGTATGTTATAAACCAAATTTTAAAAACCAACTTTATGAAAAAGAAAGTTTTTCTGACCGCAGCGCTTTTGTGCGCTTTCTCCCTGGCTTCATTCGCCCAGTTGACAACAGGTGAACCGTCAGCCAAGAAAATCCGTACCGGTAACCGTGCTCAGGCCGGAGACTTCGGACTCTACATCGGATTTCCGATTAACAATTACGTGGACGACATCAAGTATGGCGACCTTGTTCCTTTCCCAATCGTGAACCTCAAGTTCTTTGCTTTGGACCAGCTCGAAGTCAGGGCAAGCATTGACGCAAAGGCGTACAGCCAGAAAGCGATGGGTAAACTTATGACTACAGAAAAGAAACTCGGTGAAGGCCAGTCTTCAGGACATTTCCTCGTTTTGCCTGGTGTGGCTTGGCATTTTGCTAAAAGCAACATCGTTGACGTCTATGCGGGAGCAGAACTCCCAATCGGATGGTCAGGAGCAAAACAGAAGATGGTCGACGAGACTGCCGACAGTGAAGCAATCGTGGCAAAGAACGCCTGCTCCATCGGAGTCGGTGCGTTTATCGGTCTTCAGTTCTATATCGCCAACCTTCCTGTGGCTCTCGGTGTCGAGTATGGACTCAGCTCACAGTTCGATCTCGGTCTGAAATATAAGAACACTGTGACATCAGCCGGAACTACTCAGGTTTTCTACTCATCCGACATCAACGGTTCACTTGTAACTCCTGCCAACCAGTTCGAGAAACTTCAGGCTAAGAGAGGAAACCTCGGACAGCAGGTTCGTTTGACATTGTCATACTACTTCAAATAGTTCTTGTGCCTATGAAAACGATTAAATTACTGCTTTGCACCCTGGCTGTGACGGTTCTTGCATCTTGCAGCGTCGTCAAGCACGGAGCTTATGCCCCGGACAGGATCCAGATGAACATTGAACTTTCTGACTTGGTGTTTCTTGGCGAGACAGAAATCAGCGTAGAGTATGACACCTACCTCGGAATCTTCTCGAGAATTGACAAAATCAACGGCGAGCCGTATGACGGGAAAGTTTACGAGACCGCAACTATTAAAGGAAACACAGTGCTCCCACGCAAACTTATGCGGGCGACTCCGAAGATTCTTCAGGACTTTCCTGAGGCCGAATATTTTATGATTACGAACCAGAAAATGACTAAGCGTAATCTGTTCCTCGGCTCTGAGAGAGTTTTGACCGCAAAAGTTAAAGCATATAAATTCAAATAGTATGCGCTGCTTTAGGAGCATATCCTTTCTGATTCCGGGACTGCCGCTGCTTTTGGCGGCGGTCTTCTCTTTTGTCTCTTGCAAGGGGGAGGAGGAGTCTCCTGTTATCATTTTTGCGAGGTCCTCGACCGGAGACAAAGTGGCGCCGGGAGGACACGTGCTCTATGATGTGACGGCAAAATCCCGTGACGGCAACATTGTTTCGGTCTCTTTGACGGAAATGAGCGACGAGACCGGCCTCAAACTTATTGAGGAGTTCCAGACTACGGGAAAAGAAGTCAAGCAAAGATTTGACTACCAGGCTCACGAGACACAAAAGGACACTTCGATTTTCCTTATCCTCTTTGAGGCCCGGGACGACCTCGGCCGCAGCCAGGAGTTCAAGAGGACTCTCAATGTAATCCGCCCGAAACCTTCAGGAGGTGATGGCGGTGAAACAGGCGGAGAAGACGGAACGAACGGCGGCTCCGGGGAAAAGAAAGACTAAAAAAAGGGTTGACTCCAAGCGGAATCAACCCTTTTCATTTTTATGTTGGGAATTAGAAACCTGAAAGTTCCTTATTTAGCCTGCTTTTCAGCGACTTTCTTCTCAACGTAAGCGATTGCGTCAGCAACGGTAACAATCTTGCCTTCTGCTTCGTCGTCCGGTTCAAGATCGAACTTGTGCTCAAGAGCCATGATGAGATCGACGCTATCAAGTGAATCTGCGCCAAGATCGTTTGTGAAGTTTGCGCTATCGGTAACCTCTGACGGTTCAACGCCGAGCTTGTCAACGATGATTGCCTTTACTTCTTCTGCAATTGTAGACATAATTGAATCTTTTTAGTTTATATTTGTTTTACGATTACTCTAATCAAAACACCTACGATTACTCTAATCGAAATATCGGGGCAAAGTTATGAAAAAAAAATTAAAAAAGGAAATTTGCAGAATGGTGGGATATAATATAACTTTGCGCGGAATGAGTTCGTTCTACACGAACGGTATGACATAAACAATAGACATGAAAAAGAAACATATACTCGAAGCATTCGATTGGTTCCTGATTTTAGGAGTTGTCGCATGTAACGTAATATATTCGATAGCCACGGCATCGTCAGGTTTCGATGTCCTCGGATTCACGGCAGCGGTGGCGGGAATACTCTGCGTCGTGCTCGCGGCAAAGGGAAGCATCTGGAACTATGCCTTCGGGATTGTGCAGGTCTCACTCTATGCCTATATAGCTTGGAAATCAACGGCTTATGGAAATGCGGCAGTGAACGCGCTCTATTATTTTCCGATGCAGTTCATAGGGTGGTGGCAATGGAGTCGCAGAGGGGCCGGAACGGGAACTGAGGCGGGGAATGCCGTAGAGTCGAGGAGGTTGTCCTGGAAGATGAGGACGCTGATTGCTGCTGGAATCGCTGTCGTGACCGTCGTGCTGGCATTTGTGCTGAAGCATTTCGGAGCTGAACAGCCGTGGATTGACTCGTTCACGACGGTTCTGTGCATCGCGGCACAGGCTCTGATGACTTTCGCCTTCGTGGAACAGTGGTGGCTGTGGATTGTGTTCAACGTTTTCACTGTCATCATGTGGTCCGTATTCGCGGCCGAGGGAACTGAACATTCCGTGCCGACCTTGATAATGTATGTCTTCTATCTGATGAACTCGGTGAACGGTCTTGTCAACTGGAGACGCCTTGAACGGGGAGACGCGAAGGTTTAAGGATGTTTTGCAAAATATGTGTATGTCGGAAAAGGAACTGACTGTCAGAGAGAAGATTGCGTTATTCCCGCACCAGCCGGGCGTCTACCGCTACTATGACTCGGATGGCAACGTCATCTACGTCGGAAAGGCGAAGGACCTGCACAAGAGGGTGGCCCAGTATTTCGTTCCGCCGGAAAGGCTGACGCGCAAGACGGCGATAATGGTCTCGAAGATTGCCGATGCCCAGTATTCTGTCGTGGAGACCGAGGCGGACGCCCTGCTGCTTGAAAACAACCTCATAAAGCAATATAAGCCGAAGTACAACATACTCCTCAAGGACTCGAAGACCTATCCGTGGATATGCGTCAGCAACGATGTATTCCCGAAGGTTTTTCTCACGCGACGGCTCGTGCGTGACGGTTCGCGCTATTTCGGGCCATATTCAAGCGCCATGCACGCAAGGACGCTTGTGGACCTCTTCCACGACATCTACCCCATACGCACCTGCAACAACAAAATCACCTCAGAGTCAATTCTCCGTGGAAAGACACGCCCCTGCCTCAATTTCCACATAGGAAAGTGCCGGGGGTGCTGCTGTGGAGGGATTTCGCAGAAAGAATACAACGACAACATCGAAGAAGTCGTGAAGCTGCTCCGCGGCGGGGGAAGGGAGATGATTGCGCACTATCGCGAACTGATGACCGAAGCTGCAGAAAAGATGGACTTCGAGGCAGCACAGGAGTACAAGGTGAAGATGCAGGCGCTCGACAAACACTATAGCAAGTCGCTCATTCTTAGTTCTATGCCGGGAAGCTACGATGTATTCTCGCTCGTGATGGACCCCGGAGAGGCCTTCGGCAACTTCATGAGGGTGGTGGACGGAGCCGTGGTGCAATCGCTGAACCTCGGATTCAAGATGAACATCGAAGAAGGGCAGGAAACGGTGCTCGGGACATTCATCGGAGAGATTGAAGCAAAGTTCGGACGGTTGTCGCACGATGTCATCGTACCGTTTCTGCCGGACGTGGAGATTGAAGGTGTAGAGTTTAAGATTCCCCTGCGTGGCGACAAACTGGCGCTTCTGGAGCTGAGCGCGAAGAACGCCAAGGAAATGAGATTCAACGCGATGAAGCAGAGGGAGCACACCGACCCGGATAACTTTAAACTGAAGGTGATGGAGGAACTGCGCGATGCTCTCGGGATGAAGGAACTGCCGCGCCACATCGAGTGCTTCGACAACTCGAACATCCAGGGGACGAACCCTGTTGCCTCCTGCACGGTGTTCAGAGACGCAGCCCCGTCGAAGAAGGACTATAGGCATTTCAAGATAAAGACGGTGGTCGGGGCAAATGACTTTGCGTCAATGAAGGAAGTGGTGAACCGGCGCTATTCGAGAATGCTCGCCGAGTCCCCTGACGATCTTCCGCAACTCATCGTGATTGACGGTGGCAAGGGGCAACTCTCGTCGGCCTACGAGGCTCTGTACGAGCTTGGCCTCACTGACAGGCTGACGGTCATCGGCCTCGCAAAAAGGCTGGAGGAGGTAATCCGCGTAGGAGACCCCTACCCTCTTTTCCTCGATATGAACTCCCAGGCCTCCAAGGTTCTACGCCAGATTCGCGACGAGGCCCATCGCTTCGGCATCACCTTCCACCGCAAACTCCGCAGCAAGGCTCAGATTGAGTCAGTCCTCAGCAAAATCCCCGGAGTCGGCCCAAAGACCGAACAGCGCCTTCTCCTGCATTTCGGCTCAGTCGCCCGCATCGCCGCTGCTCCGGAGAAGGACATCGCCGCCCTCGTTGGCAAAGCGCTCGCCGCCAAAGTCAAATCCGCCTTATCTTGAGGAGGCACGAAGGCAGGCGAGAGTGGCAGGGAGAGCTGACGAGAGAGGGCTGCGCATCGGGGCGCCGGTGGAGTGCAGTGCATTTCCATAGTCCGCTACCTAACCAGAAGACTCAAGACTGACAAGTCCGAATTGTTCATGAGTGAAGGGGTGCGTGTCGGAAGGCTATGCGTCCGGATTCCCAGATGCGACACAAGGGAATACGGACAATATGCGAAAAGTTTCAAGAACGACACAGAAACATGCCAAACTATACGGTGCAGCGACAAAAAAAGTGGGTGACTAAAAAGTCGAGAGACTGATAGTCACCCACATTTTGACCATGATGCAGACGAGGGCAAGACAACTATCAGTGCCACTGTCGATTCTTTTGAAGAGGCTCAGGCCGCTCTTGATGAAGGTGCTACGACTCTTGTGATTACTACGGCTCCGACTGAAGCAGCAACTCTCAATATCCCTAAGATTTTCGAGACCGGCAATACTGAGACTCTGTCAATAGTTCTTCCTGAAACAGACCAGGACATTACTCTTGTTTACGGAGAACAGACTGAATCCGCTCCAAAGAACATCGATGTCAAGGCCAATTCAACAGGCAAACTTTCCATCATTGCTCCTGAGTCTACAGTTTCTGTAGGCGGTTCTTTCGGAGAACTTGAGGTGGAAACTGCTGATGACACACTCATCGTCGGCGAAGATGCGGAGGTTACCATCCTTACGGTGAAGAAAGGCAATGTCGAGATTTACGGCAAGGTCGGCTCAATCGCTTTTGCTGAAGGAGCAGGAGTCGTGAAAGTATGGGTGGTCAGGGATACTGAAAGCCTTGTAACCGCTCTTGAGTTTGCCCGTAACGGGAAAAACCTGAAAACTATTGTCAGCGGCGTTTCTTTGACGGAAAATGTTGATTTGGGTAACACAGAAGTCTGGTTCGAAGGTAACGTCAATCTCGGCGGCAATACCGTGAATGTCGGCAACGAAAATTGGATTAATGTCGAGAAGGACCTGACGGTTACAGGTGGCGGTACAATTGACAATACAGCTTCAAATGAGCCTGCAAAGGGGCACCAGAAATCTTTGTTCCATGTAATGGGCGGTGAATTCGTGCTTGACGGTGTCACACTCATCAACGATATGGACTACCATTGGCATGGTTCGGTTAGTGATCGTCCTTACAACAGTTCTGCTGTCTCATATTGGAATGACACTAAAATCGTCATCAGGAATTCCCGGATACTTTCCGGTGAGTTCACTCTCTGCGGCATGGGCAGAGGCGGTGTGAATACTGCTGACGTGTACCTCGTAGATTCGTATTTTGAATCGACTTCCACTAACAAGAATAACGGAGTGAATTGGGCATACGCAATGCGAGTTTTCGGAAAGAAGATTGTTATGGAGAACTGCGAAGTCAAGGGTATTCAGGGTGCTGTGTCAATCGAGGAGTGCGTGGATGCTGAAATCAGAAGCGGCAAGTACTATACTGTCAACTCCGCAGGTGCCAATGATGCATTCTATCCGTTGTATGTTACCGGCGGAGCGACGGTGAAAATCAGCGGAGGAGAATTTTCTGCGGCAGTCAACAGATCGGGGGCTGTTGTGGAAGGAACCTCAGCGGTTGTGTGTGGAGATAATGACACCGGCATGGCAGTGGGAAGCGTAATCCTTACGGGCGGCAAATTCAGCGGCAAGGCGTATAATCATGTCAGAAAAATTGTCTACGAGCCTTTGGAGGGTTATGTCTATAAGGCGATTGAGGGCGGAGAAACCCTCGGTGAACAACCTCTTGTATGGGAAGTTGTTCCGGAAGAATAATAATTGATTTATATTATCCGCAGGGGCCTGACCGCGCCTGCGGGTACCAGAAACATTTAAAGTAATTGTTTTGATGTTATGAAAAAGTTATCCCTAACGGCACTTGCATTGATGCTTGCATTGGCGTCCTGCAACAAGGAAAACCTCGAAACTTCCGTCCAGGGGGGGGCAGAAGTAACGGTCGGTTTTTCCGCGACACTTCCGGAGAATGTCGCAACCAAGGCTTACAGCGACGGGTTCAGTGCCACCGCGCTCAGCTATTATATCTATGACGCAGACGGGACGGCAGCAGCTCCTCTTCTTACCGGAACGGAGACTGTCGTCGACCGTAAGGCAAGTTTTACCGTCAATCTCGTTGCCGGCAAGACTTATTCAATAGTGTTCTGGGCTCAGGCACCTGATGCTGCCTGCTATGCTTATGCTCCGGAAACGAAGGAGCTTACAGTTACCTACGACGGCGCGGCACAGGATGAAATGCGTGACGCGTTCTATGCTTACGAACCGGCTCTTCATGTAACCGGCTCTCTTACGAAGACCATAACCCTCAAGCGTCCGTTCGCCCAGATCAACGTGGGTACAAGCGACTATGAAGAGGCAAAGGCAGCCGGTCTCACTGTCACTCAGTCAAGCATGACCGTCACCGGAGTATACGGCAAACTCAATCTGGCGAGCGGGGAAGTTTCAGGTGAAACTGACGCGACATTTACGGCGGCAGCCATTCCATCGGGAGAGACATTCCCGGTTGTCATCCCGGGGACAGACCCTGCAAAGCCGTATGACTATCTCGGTATGAACTATGTGCTTGTGGGTGCTGACAAGAGCACTGTAGACGTGACTCTGACTTGTGACGAGCCTTCAAGTCCGATGGTTTTCACCCAGATTCCTGTACAGCGCAACTACCGCACGAACATCTTCGGCGCCCTGCTCACTGACCCTGCAACATTCAATGTCGAGATAGACAATCAGTATGGCAATGACGATGAGAATCATTTTGATATCAATCCTGTGTCTTACGTGAGTGTCAGCGGCCTCCGCGGAATGGAAGGCAAGACTTTCGCCACCATGGCTGAGGCTTATGATGCAGGAAAGGCGATACTTGAGGCCGCAGGAGATGACCTTGTACAGAATGCAGGTGATTTCTCAGTCTACACCGATGGCGGAAACATCACATGGACAGTTTCAGGACAGCAGGAACTGGATGAATCTGCCCGCCCTTATTTCCTCACTTTCGGCAGGAAAGCCGCTCATTACGGTTCAGACAAGCATATCGGCCAGATTACCGTGACAGGTGTCAATGACAATGCCTATGACGCCGTCAAAGTCATCGGAACAGACATTACTGCGCCTTACGAATGGTGGGGCGAAGAAGTCTATGACAAGATAGCTTTCCGCAATCTTACTCTCAGCAGCACCGGGAACAGGATTTCTGTCGGCCAGTCTTTTTGCGACGGTCTTGAACTGACGGTCGACAACTGCCGCATAAAAGCGTTCTGGTATTGCTATATCAACAATGACCAGAAACTTACGTTCACGAACAATGTGTTCGACGGAGAGGGGACAGAACAGAATTACGCACTCCATGTCCAGGGCCATGCAAGTGATGTCACCACCCTGAATTTCACCGGCAATACAGTGTCCGGATACAAGCGTGGAATCAATATAGACCAGAATACCTGTGAAGCGGTAGTTAAAGGCAACACCATTACTTCCGGTCAGGGGTATTCAGCTGTCCAGATATCCAGGGCGGTGCATGTCTCTATCGAAGACAACACAATCTTCAACACGGGTGACGTAATCACCATTCACGAGTCATTTGCCAATGCTCAGCTAAGTGCTGAAATTGCCGTCCGGAACAACACTGTCAAGGCAGTTGACGGCGTACAGGGCTATCTCATTTATGATGATGTCACGGCAGCCGGCAAGACTTACGGCGAAGGCGCAGCCCGGATCACTCTCACTTTTGAAGACAACGAACTTCCTGCAAATACCAAGATGACAAAGGGAATCAAGGGGGAGACTGTTGTCAGAGTGGCCCGGTATCTGCTCGACCAGCTTGGAATCACTCCAGACGGCTACGATTACGAAATGCTTCCTCCTGCCCCTGTCATGAACGGCGACGTGATGACCGTGAATGTGGAGAATGCTCAGTACACCCTTGACGGAGCATACGGTCCGCTTGACGGCAAGACAATCAATTTCTCAGCCGGTTCCTATGACAGGCTCTATTTCGGCCGTCCTACGAAATATGCAGGCAGCAACACTCTCTACCGCCACGGCAATTATCAAAACGAGACTATGTCTTACGAGGATTTCATCGAGTACAAGAATCAACCGGGCTGGACTGAGGGATGTTATTATGAAAGGAAGATTGAAAATCTGACTTTCACCGCTGAGGGCGGTGCGCATCTTGCGGGCATGACCTATGTCGGCGGTGCGCATAGTTATGGCACCAATGTATATGACTATGTGCGTGACGCGTCTTTCAATGGTTCCGTATATTTCCACACTCTTGTTGCCAGGAACATAGTATACGATGGAATAGATTTCCAATTTGACAATGCAGACAGTGACCCTGCGCTCCAGATCGCATCGTCGCAAATCCGCACAGACATTGACGGTGTTGTCGTGAAGAACTGCAGATTTACAGGCATCGGAACTATCGGCAGCCATCCGGCAATAAGGTACTATTGGGAACTTCCTCAAGAAAAGGACGACAGGGCTGTGAAGAACCTGACAGTCGAAGATTATTGTGTCTTCGACAATTTCTTCCAGGCTGTCTATACCCAGAACGCCTGCGGTGTGAAGGTAAGCGGCTGTACCGTCAAGAACACGAAGCATAATGCAGTCGCCGTTCAGGGCGGAAAGTCAGAATGGCTTTTCAACAACGGAAATGTCGTTATTACGGACAATGTCTTTGAGAATATCGGTGACCGTATAATCCGTTTCGGATATGTGGGGAACGGCAGCTCAATCACAATCAGCGGCAACACTGCTGAAAATTCCGGTGATTCCGCTGGAGAAATCATGAAAGCCCAGGTTCTTGAGGACGGCGTCACTTACGACATCCACGGCAACAGCTGGGGAGAAGGAAGGTTCGCCTACAACGATGAACTGAAAGACCGTCAGTAATATTTATCCGCAGGGGCCTGACCGCGCCTGCGGGTACCAATCTTAAATAATAATTGTTCAATATTTTATGAAAAAGTTTTTGATAACCTCTCTCGCTCTGGCATTTGTGCTGGTGTCCTGTACCAAAGAGATTGTCGGTGCAGGTGAGAATACGGAAGTGGAAGTCAGTTTCGAGACCGGACTTGACGGTGTCGGCTCAACTCGCGCTTACAGCGACGGCAAGACTGCCAATAAACTCACTTATTACGTGTATAGCGAGTCAGAAGACGGCACTTCAACTCTGCTTGACAACCTTGCCAAGACTGTGGAGATGACAGGAGGAACAGCGAAAGTTTCCCTGAAACTCATTACGGGAAGGAGTTATTCCATCGTATTCTGGGCTGATGCCAAAGGCCTTGGGACGGATGGCAATCCGTACACTTATTCCGCTGACGGCAAAACAATTACCGTAAGTTATGAAAATGCTGTCGCACAGGATGAAAGCAGGGATGCTTTCTGGCATTACACCGGGATATTCAAAGTCAACGGTCCTGCAAGCAGCAACATTCAGCTCAGGCGTCCTTTCGCACAGATCAATGTCGGAACAGATGACATGAGCGGTGACGGCGTGGATGGTTTTATTCCGGAAAAAGCGAGCATGTCAGTCAGCGGCGTCTCCAATACTCTCGATCTTGTTGACGGTACTGTCGGAAACGAGAATGTCGTGGCTACGTTCTCGGAAGCTGATATTCCTGCCTATAATAGTGAGAATCCGGAGCTTGGAGAGCAATTCCCTGTGGCTGGCCACAGATATGTAGCAATGAGCTATGTTCTCGTAGGTCCGGAGAAATCCACAGTCAATGTCAAGGTGAACTGCGGCGCTCCTTCAGGTGAACTCAGTTTTTCAAGTGTCCCTGTCCAGGGCAACTACCGCACCAATATCTATGGCTCTCTCTTTACCAGTCCGAGCGACTGGAACGTCAATAATGACCCTGGCTATGGAAGTCCAGACCAGAATACAACAGAGCCGTGGGACGGAGTGTCTGCGGAGGAAGTGATTCCTGTCGTTAAGACTATCGACGGAGCGGAGATCTCCGTTTATGAAATCAAGGGCCCGAACCAGCTTGCCTGGATTTCTGAGCAGACCAATTTAGGCAATCTCCTGGATGCATATGTGGAACTTTCGGCCGATATCGACCTTGACAACAAGGATTGGACACCTTTGGCAAATGTCAGCAGGAAGGCAGACGCGGCAACGACCTTTACCGGTACGTTCGACGGAAATGGCCATACGGTTTATAATCTCAAATCATCAGCCGCCGGGGATAACATGGGATGCGGACTTATCAGCGTCGCAAATGGTGCTTCAATCATGAATGTCACTGTCAAAGGCGGAGAACTCAGTTCAGTAGACTTTGCCGGTGCTGTCGTAGGATTCATCGGCGGGACTACCACTGTCGAGGGATGCCGGAATGTCGGAGTAAAAGTTTCGGGCGCACAGGCTGCAGGAGGTGTCGTAGGACGTGTGTATGGTACCGATTGCATTGTCAGGAACTGCGAAAATTCCGGTGAGGTTTCCGGAGCAAAGAAAAACGGAGGCGTCGTAGGTATTGCTTCGGTAGGTGGCTATGTTATCGAAAACTGCAAAAACAGTGGTAGGGTTCTGGGCAGCAACGATGGTTGCGGCGGTGTTGTCGGATATGCCGGCACGGCTGGAAAGATTATCAGCTGCGAGAATACGGGAGCCATTTCTACTGACAATGAGAACAGCAAGTTTGTAGGAGGTATTGTCGGCTACGGTCAGGCAAATGGAGTTGAAATCATATCCTGCATCAACCGTGGCGAAATCAAAGGCCAGTCAGCCGGAGGTATTTTCGGTGCACCCGGCAGCACTCAGGTGATTGACATCATCTCTTGCGAAAACTACGGAACTGTCACCGGAGCGGAAGCCGGTGGTATTGCAGGAAATGCAGCAAGCGGTGAACTTTCTTCTTGCAGGAACTACGGAACTGTAACGGCAACCGAAATTGCGGGCGGTGTTGCTGGAACAAAAATCAAAGGCCTTATGAAAGGCAATCTCGGTGGTTCGGCTACTGTCAATGCTCCGATCAAGGGCCGTGTTCTCGGTGCAGCCCGTTCCGGTGCCGGTGATTACCTTTCAATTGCATTTGAAGCTGCCGACAACGCTACCAATGCTCATTCTTCAGCTCTCGGAAGCGTAGGTGCGGTCGGAACATATACTACTCTTGCCAGCATCAAGGTAATCGGGGGAACTCTTATGGGCACTCCTCGGAACGCTTCGGCAAGTTCAGCCAATATCTATGTCGAAGGTGCATCCTGGGATGCTTTTCCTGGTGAGATAGGGAAGTGGACAGCTGCTGCTAATTCGTCAAACTGGATTAAGCAGGCCGGCAGCGGTGAGGTTAAAGTTACAGTCAATGGTGCGTCTTACTCAAATCTCGCAGATGCGATTGCCGCCCAGACCAAGGATTCAATGCTCGAAATAGTAGACGAAACAGTCTGGCCTGCAGCTACTCCAGCCTACTACGGAGGCAATTTCTATTCAACTATCAGTGATGTCCTCAAAGCGTCATATATGGCAGGAGAGGGTGACAAGGTCATTACCTTGCGTCCTGACAGTGATTTGGGTGTGATTACCCACGCTCATGTCGCCGACAACCTTACAATCTACGGCAATGGCGCCACTGTCGGTGACGGAGGCGAGCACGATTTTGAGATTGACACTTACAAGTACAACAGGGAGACCGGTAGACAGGATGCTGTCAACGGAGAGTACCTTACAAAGGACATCACCTTGAATATCTACAATCTCAACGGTTGTGCGGCATGGGGACAGCGTAATACTGAACATAAGATTACCCTCAATTTTTACAACTGCAAGAATATGAACCGCATTTATTTCACCGGAGACAAGGGTGAGATAGAAATGAATCTTGAAGACTGTTCTTTCGTTGCAGGTGTAAACAGAGGTGCGACATGTGCAATTAAGACTGATTCAAAAGGTATCTGGACTATCAGCAACTGCTATTTCGAACGCATATCCGAGGTCGTTGCGATGACAAACGAAAACGGATTCGGCAAGTTTACTCTTACAAACTGTGAATTCAAGAATTGCGGTACCAAGGCTTTGGCTGAATCTCTCGGTTCCACTGCCTGGTGTTCTACGGTAAGAAGTCTCGGTCGTCAACCGGCAGAAATGGTTCTTGACGGATGTATTTTCTCCAATGATTCAGGCGCAGAACTGAATTCAGCAGATATCGTTGTCGGAGAGCTTCGTCCTGAAAACGGTAAAGCTACTTCGCCCGTCAAGTATTCCATAAGGAACACTGTCGGTACTCTGAAAGTCATCAAGCCTCACGGAGTAGTTGATGCTATCGAGGCAACTGATTACACTCTTACTGCAGCTGACGTCAAGGAAGGCACTAACGAATAGCGCTTCCTGAAAATTTGTCCGCAGGAGCCTGACCGCTCCTGCGGATTCCGCTTACGTCAAGGGGCTGTTCAAAATGCAGAATTTTGAACAGCCCCTTAAAGTGTGCAGGACACCGTTTGCTATTGTAAAGGTTTAAGCCGGTTGATTGGCATTGACGGGCTGAGGATGTTCCTGACGGGAGTCTTCTTTCCGGAAAGACTGTGTCTCACGGTGCTTCTGATGTCGCGGACAGATGAGCCGACTGAAAATGTGTATTGTCCTGCCGGGGTGAACCATGCTGATTCCGACTCATCGAAAATGGCGAGGTTCTCCGCTTCTATGCGGATGGAGAGCGACTGTGATTCTCCCGGCCGCAGTTCCTTTGTCTTGGCAAATGCGACAAGTTCCTTTACAGGAGTCTCTATGCTGGAAGGTCTTGATACATAGACCTGTACAATCTCTTTTCCTGGTCTGTCTCCTGTATTTGTCACTGTTACTTCAAGTCCAAGGTCCTTTCCTTCGGAGCTTATTTCTGCAGGGGAATAGCCGAAAGTCGTGTATGAAAGCCCGTATCCGAAAGGGTAGGACACTCCTTTGCCGAATGATTCGAAGTATCTGTAGCCTACATATATGTCCTCTTCATATATGGTATGGTCTATATTCCTGTTCTCACGGGAAAGTTTCTTCCTGTTTGCTCCGAAGATGATTCCCGTGTCTGCGTCATGTGGAAAGTTCTGGTCGGAGGCATGGTCGCTGTAATCTGTCGGGAAGGTCATAGGAAGCTTGCCGCTCGGGTAGGACTTGCCGGAAATGACATCCGCTATGCTGTTGCCTCCTTCCTGGCCGCATTGCCATGTGCAGAGTATGGCATCCGGAAGATTCTTCCATGAACCTGTCTCTATCACACCGCTGATGTTAAGGATGACTGTTACGCTTTTACCTTCGGCATGAAAGGCCTCGCAGACATCTTTCAGAAGTCTGTCCATGATAGGGTCCAGATAGAAACTTTCTGTGGAGCGGTCTGCAAATTCTCCGGCTGCAATCCCGATGGAAATCACAGCGGCATCGTTGCGCCCGGCCAGCTTCCTGATGGCAGAACGGCTGATGCCCAGTTCCCGTGGACGCAGCTTTGCAGCCATGTGAAAGGTCTTGTCCTCTTTTTCCAGCCGTGCCTTTTCTGCGGCAATATGCGACATGTATTCAGCCGCCAGTTCCTGGTCTGTGGAATATCCTGCATTTCTGAACCCTTCCGGCAATGATATGGTATATGCCCTGTTGACATCTCCAGAGCCGCTGCCTCCGGCTATCATGTCATAGGCACAGTTGCCGAACAGGGCGACTGTCCTTATATCATCACTGAACGGCAAGGTCCCGTTGGCATTTTTCAGCAGCACCATTCCTTCGGGAGCAATCTTCCTTACAAATTCTGCATGGCCTTTGAGGTCCGGGCTGTCGGAATAACCGGCTCCTTTGAAGCGCGGCGTGCGCATGATAAGCTCAAGGACTTCGCTTATATTCCTGTCCATGACAGCCTCATCAAGTTCGCCTGATTCCATGGCTTCCATAAGACGGTCGTACTCAGCGGTATACCCCGGCTGGAGCAGATTGTTGCCCGCCTTCATCTGTGCTGCCGCATCGCTGCCGCCGAACCAGTCCGAGACCACGACACCATCATATCCCCATTCGCCTCTCAGCAGAGAATCGAGAAGTTCCGGACTTTCGGATGTGTAGAAGCCGTTAAGATAGTTGTATGATGACATCACGCACCAGGGAGCAGATTTTCTGATGGCGGTCTCAAATCCTCTGAGATAGATTTCGCGCAACGCCCTTTGTGACACAATGGACTCGTTGGCTTTACGGTTCGTCTCCTGGTTGTTGGCGGCAAGATGTTTCACGCAGGCTCCCACGCCACATTCCTGTATGCCCTTGACATACGCAGCCGCTATTTCTCCGCTGATCAGCGGGTCTTCGGAATAATATTCATAATTCCTTCCGCAGAGCGGATGTCTTTGAATGTTGAGGGCGGGGGCGAGCATGACATCAATGCCGTAGTCACGTGCCTCTTCTCCGATTGCCTTTCCGATTTCCCTGGCGGCCCCGGTATCCCATGTGGCTCCTATCAGTGTCGGCATAGGGAAGTGGGTGCAGAAATATGAGGAAGTGTCATTGTCCCTTTGCGGGTCAATCCTCACTCCGGCCGGACCGTCGGAAAAGACTATTGCGGGTATTCCAAGCCTCGGAATGGGGTATGTCGTGCCTGCAGCCCCGGGTACTATCAGTTTTGTAGAGCCTATCACCGCCTGGTCGCCGTTGTCCAGGCCCTCCATTCCAGTCCCTATTACGAATCTTGCCTTTTCGCTACGTGTCATTGCCTTCACGACTTCCTCCAGAGGGTCTTTCCCCAGTTGAGGCAGATTATTCCCGCAACCTTGTACAACATACGCTGCGGCTAAGACTGCCGCCATAAATCCTTTGCCTTTCATAACTGCATCATTATTTCGCCTTGACCTTTATTATCCTCTTGAGCCTCCCGTCTGTCGTTTCTTCCCTGACCTGATAGGTCAATGGTGTCGATTTCTGTATCAAAGACAGCATCTGATCGAAGGAAGCCCTCTCGAACGTTGCATGGAGAATGGCGTCGGACAGACGGTCATCCACTTCAAAATCAGCATCGTATACGAGTCCTATGCGTTTGAATACATTTTTCAGAGGTTCATTGTTGAAAGCAAGCCTTCCGTCTCTCCATGAGATGTTCTTGTCTGTATTGCCGAGGTAAAGGACCCCTTTCTTTCTGTTTGAGTTATACACTACCGTTTGTCTCGGCGACATAGTGTATGTCCACTTGCTGTCGTGTACATTTACCACCCCTTCGGTCAGAGTTACGGCCGCGATGCTGTCCCGCGCGTATGAGCAGACATTGAATTCAGTGCCGACTGCCTCTATTCCGAATCCTGAGGGCGTGCTTACCCTGAACGGATGTTCTGCATCCTTCGCAACTTTGAAGAAAGCTTCCCCGTCGATTTCAACAGCCCTGGGTCCATCTTTGACCTGGGAGTATTTTATGCTGCTTCCCCCGTTGAGCCAGAGTTCAGTGCTGTCCGGCAGCATAGTATGGACCACGCTTCCCGGCATGGCTGAAATCTCGTGATTTATGGCCAGAGGCAGTGAAGACTGGACATCACGGCTGAAGTACAGATAGCCTGAAAGCAGCATCAGCGGAAATGAAAGTCCCGCGGCAACCTTCAGAAATATGTTGCCGACCCTGTCACGCAAAGACGGCTGCTTCTGCAGACTTATTCTCTTCAGGATATAGTCAAGAGATTCCCTTGTGTCAATCGTATCTGCAATCTGGGGAGAAACGCAGGCATCCCATACATTCTTGATTTCACAGAAATTTTTTGCAGTATCGTCAGACGCCGCTATTTTCTGAGTCAGTTCCTTCAACTCGGCTCCGTCTGCATCTCCCGACAGACTCCGTACAATCAAATTGTCATCAACTGTTTTCATATTTTCAGATAGTAGGAAAATGTTTCTTAATTGTTGCCCTCAATTGTCTTATCACATTGGTTATCCTGACTTCTACAGTGCGCCGTGAAATGTTCATGGACTTGGCGATATCGTCGTATTTGACACCGTCCCAGCGGCTCATCTTGAAAATGGCCACTGATTTGGCGTCAAGAGAGGAGAGTGTGTCGTCGACAAGCTTTTTCAACTCGTCATAGAGGATATAGTTGTCAAGAGCCGCAGAATTTATGTCCATGGACAGGAGCAGGGCAGCCGAATAGCTGTCCTTCACGCGGCGGTGTTTGATTGCATCCAGACAGTCGTGCCTGACGCTCCGCAGAAGAAAACTCCTGAGATTACTGATGTCGAGCCTTTCCCTGTGTTCCCAGATTTCCACGAAAAGGTCCATCACTATATCCTCACATTCATCCATATCAGTTATGAATGAATTGCAATACAGCACAAGACTTCGATAATATCTCGAAAAGATTGCGGCAAAGGCGTATGAATCGCCTTTGCGCAATCTTTTCAGAAGAAATCTGTCATCAGGAATGTTCACTTCTCCCATCTAATCAATCAAATCTCTCAACTTTCCAGTCTTCTATTTCCCTGAGCGAGATATCGAATCCGGGGCGGGTTACATGCAGGTCAAATATATAAAGTTTGCCGCTTTCAAAGTTCAGGCTCCCGAGTTTTTTGCGGAACGGCAGGCCGTCGATGTCGCATCTGACGGTGACTGAGGATGCGACCGGCATCAGGAGGGATTCGGCAATCTGCCCGTCCGTTTTCATTGCAATTGAAGACGGCTCTCCAGATGATGCCATACAGCCCCCGGACAGGGAGAACACTCCTTGGACCGGCACGCCTTCAAGCTGCGGATTGAGTCCTTCGAGGGCATCTGCCGGGACTTCTTCTGCAGCGCTTATCTCGAAACGCACCAGACTCAGCACATGTTTCATCTGCAGTTTGACCGGAGACAGTGAAGGATATTTGTTTCTGGCATTGTCAGAATACAGATAGTCGCTCAGAACTGCTTTTTCATCTGAACTGACATCAAGAGCCAGGGTTTTACTCTCAGCCGCCGATGCAGAATACGGATAGAAACACACGAAGTTCACCTTTGAAGCATCGGACGGATATTGCGGCATCACATCCTGGCCGGCAGGACTCAGCACCCCCTCGGCATCCGCTGTCAGTCTCAGGCATGCCGCTGACGACATGCCTTCTGCATCAGAACTTGAGTACATGAACATCCCCACTTCCTCTCCACCTTTCCACTTTTCAGGAAAAGCACTGTCAAAAGGCAGTATGCTGGCCTTCATCTGCACGGTCATAGGCTCTCTGTCCATATTGCCGCCTTCGTATATGTCTTCACAGGAGAGCATCATGAAGGCGAGCACTATGCTGCCAAGTGTATATAATGTCTTTTTCATAATCTATATGGTGTTATTGTACTTTGACGCATCTTACGTTCAGCGCGTTCGCCAGACTGTAGTTGTTGTCTGGATTGACATCGGTCGAAGTGCCGTAGAATGCATAGTTCTTGTTTCCGTACATTGTGCCGCAGAAGAGCATCACAAGACCGGTATCCCCGAACGTGCCGTTGAATTTCATTCGTCCGCTCTTAGGATAGACCGATGTCGGATCGACAAGCACGGAATTACCAGAGCCGAAACTGTTCCACGGAGAAAGATTGTTTTTCCGGACCGGAACCATCCAGCCATCAGGACATGGGTCGAAAACGCCTTTCTCGCCTGTGGCTTCTTCAGACCAAAAGTTAGGCCCGTATTCAAAAGCAGCATTGCTGTCGGTCGTTATCCAGCTGTACGGCTCGCCGCCGGCTGTTACGAATAGGCATGGATCAGTGAGAACCCTGCGCATGCTCTGGCCCTGGTCGGAGCCCCAGATGTCGCCTGTCGTGTATTTCACCTCGGCGTTGTTGATGTCATACAGCGGTATTGAGGTGATGGAAGCTCCGTCGGAAGGGAACTTGTCAGTAAATCCCGCGTATGGCGTATTCTTGGCACCCTGGTAGTACATTCCGACAGAGAGCGGGTCGTTCACGTTCGGAGTCATCGCTCCGAGGTTGCGGTCCATGAACGTATAGTCAGTGGCTCCGTCGCCGTTGTTGTCGATTTCACTTGCATTCCCGTCAGGATTGAAATCCGT
>SAMEA104315422__coassemble_95_pt1 | contig 70453 bp, 43 predicted proteins | sample SAMEA104315422__metabat2_high_PE_007 | metagenome-assembled genome bin SAMEA104315422 (sample SAMEA104315422) | gut metagenome | biome: Monkey gut; feature: monkey-associated habitat; material: faeces | place: China | collected 2013 | reverse complement strand
TTGTTGTTTCTCTTTTACAAATCTAAAGAAATCCGTAGACTTTCTTTTTATCTCAACTCAGACACACTTTTTGAAACAGTATCCAATTCGGAAAGCCAAGTAAGACGCTGACTAAAAAGTCCCGAAGGGACCGCGCCGGGGCGCGAGATACCCCTAATAGGGGTCGCAGACGTTAGTCTGCGGGGGTTAGGAAGTCCGGAGGTGGGGTAGCAAAAGACTTTTTGGTCACCCTCTTCTAAAACAAAGGCTCGGGAACAGTTGTGCTCCCGAGCCTTTGTTGAAAACGGACGAAACTGAACCGGCTATCTGAGTCTGTCGACCTTGAGATTGCCCATATTAAGTCTCCAACATCCGTTTTTGATAAGGAAGTCAGGAAGATGCTTAAAGATGGAGAATAAAGTATATGCCTTACCGCCGCAACAGTTCGCCTATTGCAAGATGGAGGTCGCGATAGGTTGCTTCGAAATCCCCTGTGTACCAGGGGTCTGCAACATCTCGTGTTTCACCGGCTACTGACATCAGCATAGTAATCTTTCCTTCAGGGTCGGGCATCATCCTGTCCAACCACCTCCGGTTGTTACTATCCATAATATAAATCTCGTCATAGTAGGCATAGTCAGAGGGAGTTATGCGCCTTGCACCACGCGGAGAAAACGGAATCCCGTGCCGGCGCAGGCAAGCTTTTGCCGGAGGATATACATCGTTCCCGATTTCCTCCGTTGATGTCGCAGCCGATGCAATCTCAAATTCCTCCTCTCTTCCCTCGTCCGCGACCATCTTCTTCATAATAAACTCAGCCATGGGACTGCGGCAAATATTTCCGTGGCATACAAAGAGTATCTTTCTCATACTTAAACTATTGCGAGTAAAATATTATGTAATTATGTTCTCTGATTTATCTTAAATGAAAGAGCCGTGCCTCATCTTCAATAATTTAGAACTTATTAGTACAAAAACGTGAAAAACTCAGAAAAATCAGTTCCTATTTTCCACAGATCTCATCGGAAGTTCATTTCCTGTCCAGATGTTGTAGTTCAAATCCACCAGCTTTTCACGAGTGTATGTTCTTGGTCTGTACTTCGTTGTCTTGCCCGATTTGAACTTTCCATCTAAACCAATTTCATAAGTCGTATCGACTCTGTTCGCCGTGAATGAAGTGAAGGTTCCCAGCGGAATGGATTCCGACGCGGTAGGCTGCAGACGATATACGATTACTTTTGCATCCTCTGTTATCTGGTACTGTACTACAGGCATATATTCACCTTTTTTGCCTATAGTCATGACCCCGACAAGCAACTGGTCATAAATCTGCCCATCCGGAGTCACCACGAGCAGTACGTCAGTCTTATAATCGGTAACGCCCCCCAAAGTAACCAAAAGCAAACGTTTATCGGTATCCGGAAGAAGAAACTGAAAAGCCGAAGAAGGCAATTCTGCATCATACATGCAAGCATTGTCCCATTGCGTAAGTTGTACATTAGTGTAAAGACGGTCATCAAATTCGTAATCGCCGAAACTTATACCGCTCGCACCTTTATCTCTAAAGACATTTTTGTAACCGACAAAAGGAAGAGTCCGTTCTGGAAGCCGCTTCAATACATTCGGCACCGTGGGTTGCGCCATTACTGTAAGTGAAAGTAGCAGCAGAAACACAACTAGTGATAATTTTCTTTTCATAATATAAAATCTTTTAAAAGCTCCCTTCATTTTCTGTCTTCTTCATCTATAAACATGCCCTCTTCTAGGTTATAGTGCTTTTTTCTAAGGCTTCAAAAGGTTAATAGGCACTACAAATACTCCGTCTTCGCGCTGATATGCTCCGCCGACTGCGGTGAGCACCATCAAGAATGACGGGGATTTTTCATTGCTCTTCTCCTCGATTTTGGCTTTCAATAGTTTTAGGGATGACGCTCCTGCCTCAATCAGGTCGTCACCGCCCAATTTTATTTCAACTGCTCCCCACGAACCGTTTTCCAAATGGATGACGGCATCACATTCCAGTCCGGCATTATCCCTATAGTGACGGACTTCTCCGCCGAGCACGTCGGAATATATCCTCAAATCACGGACTGCCATATCTTCGAAAAAGAGGCCGAAACTCTCAAGGTCGTTCAGTAAATCTTCCGGTCCTGCGCCCAAAGCACGGCAGGCTATTGATGTGTCGACAAAATGGCGTGTCGGAGTTGAGCGGATTGAGGTCTTTGAACGGATGTTCGGATTCCACGCCGGCATATCCTCAATTATGAAAATGTCGTTCAGAGCTTCGTTGTAATCGTCGTATGTCTTTGTGTCCATCGTGCGCTCGTTGCTTTGACGCACATCTGCGATGATTGTGGAAACGGCTGCCTCTGTGGAGTTGTGGCGGGCGTAACTCCTCACTATCATCTTCATAATTTCCGGATTCTTGTTGCGGAAACGTTCATTCTCACAATCCTCGAATACAAAAAGCCCGTTATAATAGTTCTTGGTAATCTCAATTGCTATTTCTTTGGGAGCAAGAACCGAAATGGGCCACCCGCCGCGGCAGATGAGATGAGCGACGTCGGATAAGGAGAAATCCGGGTTCAAATCCCACGGAATCGGCTTTCCTCCTTTGAAAAGTTCGGCAAGAGAGACTGTTCCCTTGGAATCCTTTGATTCCCACAGGCTCATTGGTCGCATTCGTACCGGAGTAATACGACCTGCACCGCTATGATGGACTTCGGTTTTGTCCGCAGGTGTCGAACTGCCGGTGAGGATGTACTTGCCGAATTCGTAATGAAAATCCAAATCATCCTTGACCTGATTCCAGATGTCCGGCGCTTTCTGCCATTCGTCAATGAGTCGTGGAGTTTCGCCGTCGAGAACGCCACGTGGGTTCAAACGGGCCATTGCTATCGCTTGCTTTGTGTTGAGTTTCACAAGGCTCTTCTGGTATTTCATACAGGTCGTTGTCTTGCCACAAAATTTTGGCCCGGCGACAAGGACTGCCCCCGAGGATTTGAGTTTTCGCTCAATTTCCTTCTCTATAAGCCTTTCGTAATACATAGGACTTTTGATTGATTTTGTGCAAAGTTAAATAAATTACCAAGATTTTCAATATAAAATTCCCAAGATTTTCAATGTCGGACTCCCAAGATTTTCAATTACTGCATAGTCCAAAAAACTGCCCTAAAGTCACAAAAGGACTTTGGGGCAGTCTCATTCAAATCTGCGTCACTACTCCTTGCTGTCGAAAATGGTGATGGTCATTTCCTTTACGTCTTGGGAGGCGCCTGCGTAGTTGGAGTTGGTGCCTACGAAAGTCACTGTGTAGGTGCCCGGCTCCGTCCAGGTGTATTCGAATGTGTGGAGGTAGTTCTGCAAGTTCTTGATTGCCACACCTTTGTCATTCGCAACCTTGTTCAGAGGAGTCGCTTTGGAAATCACCCAGCCGTCGATTGCGTATGGAAGCGCATTGGCTCCGATGCCCTGGAAAATCAGCGTTGCTGTAGACGGTTTGTTGAGGATGATGCTTCCGTTGCCGTTATTCTTCATATACGGGTCTTCAATTTCATCGTTCATCATCACTGTGACAAAATCGAGTCCGCTGAAATTAATCGTCGACGGTTTCATACCCTCAAGGTCGAGAGTTATCCCTCCGTTAATCCAATATGACCTCTGGGTCTTCTTATTGTCCTTCGGATTCCAGTGGAAGGCGATGGCAAAACTTGACATATATTCGTTCAGAGGATATTTCTGCGTAGTCCATTTCTGACTGGCACCTTCTTGATATTCAAGGCGTTCCCAGCCCGCCATATTGCCTTCTGTCATCGCTTTGACGGCGGCCTTGTCAGCAGCTGCGTCAGTGCCGCTCAGTCCTGCAAATTCTTTTGAAATCCAGACTTCCATCGCCCCTGCATCTCCATACCTTGCCTGATAATCAATCTGCAATGAAGCTTCTTTCACGGCCTCGCGCGAGACTTCATATCTGTTTCTGAACTCATACCTGTGGCCTGTCTCGCCGCTGTAGAAAACGATGTTGTCAACCTCTCCGCTGAAGTTGAAGCGGACAGGCTTTCCCACCTCGTATGTATTTGATTTGTCGAGGGAGATGCTGTAGTCGATGTCGTAGACAACTTCGTGTTTGCACGAGAGTGCCAGGACAGGGACTAAAAATAGAAGCATATTTAATTTTTTCATAATCTTTCGGTTTTACAGATTAATTGGCCCACAATGAGTTCTGGCTGAGTTGTTTGTTCACGCCAAGTTCGATTGAAGGAATCGGGAGGAGGACATTCTTCTCAGTGTAGCTTCCGCCGATGGTGGCTGCACGAGTCGATGTCACATTTTCAGACCATCTTGGGTCTCCTACCATCTCCGTCGCATAAGTCTTCATCTCCTGAACAAGTATTCCCCAACGTATGAGGTCGAAACGGCGAAGAGATTCGAAGCAGAGTTCGCGTCCCCTTTCGTTGCGGACCAATTCGCGGAAACTGTCCTTGTCGTAGTCAGCGAAGGCTTTTGTCGCAATTCCTGCTCTGTCACGGACTTTGAGAACGCAGTCGTAGGCTTCCTGACTCGGGCCGGAAAGCTCGTTGGAAGCTTCGGCAAACATCAGCAAAATGTCAGAATAGCGGAGAATAGGGTAGTTGATGGTTGTGTAGAGGTTCTTGGCAATTTTCTGCCCCTCATACTCAACCTCCCTTCTGAATTTGCCGCAGTTACGCATTCCGGCGGCCACTGTCTGGTCGGTAGTTGTGGATACGTTCTTGTAGACATAAGGCGTGCGGTCAATTCCGGAGACGCTCTTTCCGCTTGTCTGTCCGTATGGCGGCTGTTTGTCGTTGCCGGCATAGTTGTACGGTGGAAGATTCCACGCCTGACGCTTGTCTGTGATGGTCGGCTGTGCTCTCTCCGCAGCTGTCCTGTCTGTCTGCCAGTAGAGGTCCCAAAGTTTGAGAGAACCGTTGTACTGACCGTAGGCGTAGTTGCAGTTGAATTTGCCGAAATCTTTAGATGCGCTGTTTCCGCTCTGAAGTCCGAGCAGGTCACCGATTCTTCCGTTCGACCATTTGTCTGCGCTTGAGCGGTCGCCGAGGAATTCCGCTTCCCACATAGACTCGTGATTCTCAGTGTCGTATTTGTCGGAAATCATATTGATGAAGACCTGTGAGTAGTCAGGATTCAGTTTATGCTTTCCGCTCTCAATCACTGCTTTGGCATAATCACGCGCCTTGGTGAGAAATGCCGTCTTGTCGCCACCCGTCACACTTGAACCGGCAAGGAAGAGGTAGACACGTGCGAGTATTCCCTGGACTGTGGTCTTTGTGACACGCGAAGGCTGAAGAGTTAGCTCTTCATTTGCAAACTCAAGGCAGGCTTCCATTTCTGAAGCCGCCCAAGTGAGAACTTCAAATTGTGGAGTGCCTTTGAGCATCACCTCGTCAGGCGTCTTCACCCCTTTGTCGCGAAGAGGAACATCACCCCAGGACTGCGCGAGGATGAAATGATAATAGGCTCTAAGAAACCGTGCCTCATTGTAGTATTTCCCGTCCTGGTCAAATTTTGTCTTCTGCACCGCTTCCATAAAGTCGTTGGCATTGCGAATTCCCTGGTAGAGGGCCGTCCAGATGTCGTAAATCTGAATGGTTGTCGCATCGTGGCGGTTATATTGGAGGAAATTCGTTCCTACGTCCCTGTTGAAATAGCAGAGGTCGTCGGCATTGGCATACATAAGGCTATAGTAGTTGCCGTAGAACTGCTCCTTTCCGATGACTACGTAAACTCCTGCAAGACCATATTTTACTTCGCTTTCCGTGTTGTAGAAAGTCTCGGATGCGATGATTTGCGGAGTCACGTCGAAGAAGCTGCAAGAGGCAAGACTCGCAGCGGCTGCAAGGCAGATTATATGTCCGTATATATTTTTCATAGTTTCAATGTATTAGAATGTGAATGAAATACCGCCCGTCAGACCGAATGCTCTCGGATATGCAGACCAGTCGAATCCCGGAGTGAGAACCGAATTTCTGGTGGAAACCTCAGGGTCAGGACCGGTGTATTTCGTGAAAGTGAAGACATTGTCTGCGGAAATATATACTCTCATCGTGTCGAAATGCATCTTTCTCAGAGCTTTTCGTGGAAGGGTATATCCGAAAGAGAGATTTCTCAGACGAAGGAACGAACCGTCCTCGACGACGCGCGAAGAGTAGTGGTAGACTCCGTTTGCCTGCACTCTCGGGACGTCACTTTCCGGATTTTCCGCTGTCCATCTGTGTTTGTAACTTGCCCACTGATTGGTGTTTGCGACATTTCCGTTTTCAAAGTACAGCCTGTTCGCGTTGAGGATGTCGTTGCCATAACTCCAGGAGAAGAAGATGTTTATGTCGAATCCGTGGAAATTGAATGTGGTGCCGAATCCTCCGGTGCTCAGCGGTTGTCCGCAGCCTATGACTGTGCGGTCGTTGTCGTCGATGACACCGTCGCCATTAATATCCCTATACTTAGGGTCTCCCGGCCGCACGGCGCTCTTTCCGACTTCGCTAAGGTATGGAACGCCGTCCTTGAGAGTGGAACCGGAGTTGAAGTCGTCGTATTTGTAGGTTCCTTCATAGATGTATCCATACATCAGACCCGAAGGTTTGCCCACCTGGGTTATGTATGGGTAGGCACCGTTGAATTTCTGGTCCCAGGATACTCTGCTGAGGAGAGAATACTGGTCGTTGGTGAGGGCGGTGACCTTGTTCCTGTTCATCGACATATTGAAGTTCACGCTCCACACGAAATTGCGTTTCTGGATGAGAGTCGCGTCCACAGTGAATTCGACTCCCTGGTTACGCATCGAGCCGATGTTCATCATTGCCGAGGTGTAGCCTGAAGACGACGGGATGGTTGCCTGGAGGAGCAGGTCGCGGGTGTTTTTCAAATACCAGTCCGCCGTGAGTTTCAACCTGCTATCGAAGAATGAGAGGTCCACACCTGCGTTCCACTGACCGGTGGTCTCCCATCTGAGCTTGTCGTTGGTCATATTGGAAGGGAAATATCCCGAAACAATCTGTCCGTTGAAGACATAGTCGTAGGAGCTCGGGTCGCCCGGAAGAGTGGAAATCTGTGAATAATAGTCATAAGGGGTGCTTGTCCGGTTGTTTCCGGTTTGTCCCCAAGACAGACGCAGCTTTCCGTTTGAGAGCCAAGTTGCATTCTTGAGCCAGTCTTCGCGGTTGAAGTTCCAGGAAAGACCCGCTGAAGGGAAGTAACCCCATCTGTTTCCGGCAGGGAACTTTGAAGAACCGTCGGCACGGAAGGATGCTGTGAGGTAGTATTTGTATTTGTAGTTGTAGTTGAGCCTGAAGAGACCGGACATCATTGTCCAGTCGTGCTGCCAAGGCTTGACACTCTGATAGTTACCGGTATGGAGACCGTTCAGGCCGAGTGATTCGGTGGTGAGCTGTGTCGCAGACGTGCCCTTATAGTCGAAGGTTTCGCCCTGCATCGTGAATCCTCCCAGAAGCTGGAGATGGTGCTGGCGGCGGATGTGTTTGGTCCAAGTGAGGGTGTTCTCGTTGAGCCAGGTGACTTTGCTGTTCCAGTAGATGGCGCCGTTGATGCCCTTGCCGGAAGGGGAGCCCGGGTAGCCGTTGTAGGTCTGTGTGCCGTTGAACTCTTCTCTGCGGCGTTTGTTCATCGTGTAACCTGCCGTGATTTTGAGTTTCAGGCCTTCGATGATTTCCCAAGTGAGTCCGGTGTTGGCGTTGAGGTAGTCGACTATGGTCTTGCGGTACTCGTTCTGAGCTGTTTTCACAGGGTTGAAACGGTAGTCGTTTGCTCCCGTCACTTCGGAGTCCACAAGGTCGTCATAGAGGTCGTCGCTCTTTCCCGAACGCAGCGGTTTCACAGGTCGGTAGCCCCAGACTGAATACATAAGCCAGCCTGTAGCAGAAGATGCCGCCTGGGCATTTGTAGGGGTGACTCCGTTGGTGATTGCCCTGGAGTAGTTTGCAAGGACGTCCAGGGTGACTTTCTTGCCGAATTTCTGCTGGAAATTGATTTTTCCCTGATAGCGCTGGAAATTGGAACGGATGATGATTCCGTCCTGGTCGAGAGCCGAAAGGCTGATGTTGTAGCGGTTGCCGGCATCCTTGCTTCCTCCCGAGACTGAGACCGTGTAGTTCTGGGTGAGGGCAGTCCTGAAGAGTTTGTCCTGCCAGTCGCTGGAGGCAACTCCCCGGTAGTCCTCTACGCTGTAGGAAGTGATTCCCGCAAGGGCGTCTTCGTCGGATGGCTTGAGGTAGGCGTTGGTGTTGCCGGTGATGTCATAGATTTCTGTTTGGAGTTTCACGAAATCATAGCCGTCCATCAGTTTCACTTTGTTCGCAATCTGGTTCATTGTCCAGGTTGCGCTGAAATTCACCTTCGGTTTGCCTTCCTGACCTTGTTTGGTGGTGATGACAATCACACCGTTGGCACCTCTGGCTCCGTAGATTGCGGTTGCAGACGCATCCTTGAGAATGTCGATTGACTCGATGTCCGCAGAGTTGAGGGCTGTCGCCATTGAACTTTCGGTCGGAAATCCGTCGATTACATAAAGAGGAGCGCTGCTCTGGGTGAGGGAGTTGTTGCCTCGGATGGTGATGTTTGCCTCAGCACCGAGAGCTCCGTCGGATGTAGTCACGACAACGCCGGCAATCTTTCCCGTGAGTGCCTGGTCGAAATTTGTGACAGGAGTCTTGAGCAGTTCATCCATATCGACTTTGCTCACTGAACCGGTGAGGTCGCGCCTTGCTACGGTGCCGTAACCCACGCTGACCACCTCGGCCGCATCGATTGACAACTGCTCTTCTTTGAGAGTCACGTTAATCGTAGTTCTTCCATTGACAGCTTCCTTGATTTCGGCAAATCCGAGACAGGAGAAAACCAATGAGGCTTTGCTTGATGACACGGTCAGGCTGTAATTGCCGTCCATATCCGTCACTGTACCGTTTGAAGTTTTTCCGTCTTCAAAAACCGTGACCGCCACGAGCGGATTGCCCGCGCTGTCCACTGTCCTTCCGCTGACCTTAATGCTCTGCGCCGCCATCGGGATTGCCGCACACAACAGAAAAGCCGCTGTTAAAATTTTAGTTAAGACTTTCATTTTGTTTTATGGTTATCAATTTGCGTTTCGCCCCTGCGAAACAAAAGTTATCAATATGAATATTTCCGGATTTATGATTTTTTGATGATAAACTCCACCGGCTGTCCGTTGATGCAGCTGACGGAAATCTTCGTCCCTTTTCCCGAGTCTTCGGCCTTCACCGCATCGTTCTCTCCCACAAGGACATATTTCCCGTTGAGTTTGATTTCCTTTGTGAGAGGCTGGCTCGGCTGAGAAGTCGTGTAACCTTTTTTAGTGATGCCCAGATCCGGTGTGCAGACACTCATCACTACTGTCCCGTCCCCTCTGTCTCGCTCCATCACGATGGTTTCCTTCTCGATTTCGGCGGCGAGAGTCTGTTCCGAAGAGTAGCCGCGGTAGCTGATGTAGGCGGTGATGCCCGTAATCCCGTCTTTCACGACGTGGGCGTCATTGTCTGCTTTCAAGACAGTGTATGGCAGGTTTTTGGAAAACTTTCCTACCTCCTTTCCGCTTGGCTTGACAAGCATCATATACTCGTACGATGCCCCGGAAGGTGAGCTGCCGTGGTCGATGTATGCCGTCACGAAATCGCCCTCTCCTGTTTTTTTCTTTGTGTCCGAAGGTGAACTCTGGTGCTTTTTCTCCACCACGAGACCCTGTCCGTTTTTAATGAGGTATGAGTTTCCGTTGATGTCGCTTAGGACCACCGGACTGTCTTCCGTATGTCTGTAGGAATATGGGAATGTTCCGGAATAATCCTCATTTATGTCAACTTCTGCGTCCTTGTCTTCGAGTCGGAGTTGATAGATTGTAGTTTCTGTGGGATATTGCGAATTGTTCGAAATCCCCGTTCCGATGTGGATGATCCTGTTGTCGAAACAGAATACGCTCTTTGTCGCAGTCGCTCCAGGGCAGAAATTCTTGCGGTCGGATTCTGTGTAAGTGAATGCAAGACAGCCGTTTTCTCCTTCGAGAGAGGATACGCCCGGAAATCTCGATGAGTTCCTTTCCATAAGCGTGCCCTTTAGAGGGTTCTCAAGCAGGTCGAATGGCAGGTGGATGGATGTGACGCCCGGGTAGCGGTTCCAATCCCAGCCTTCCTGGGCGTAGCCGCTTGCCTTTGCTCCGGACGGGAGTATGATTTGGGCCGAGCCATAGCTCTGATAGCGCCCGTAGCGGTTGTCGGCAGCGTAAATCTCTGAGCACCAAACATCTGAGTTGTAGCCTTTGAGTGTTATCATCCAGCCGTCTCTGCGGTGCACTCCGAAAGCTCCGTAGTTGTAGACGCGGAATCCTTCAGGGGAGGCCTTTGCCTTTATTCCGGCTTTCTTGAATGTGGAAAGTGCCGCTTTGTCTTTGCCGCCGAGGGCGATGTAGGCTCCTGCGAGCTCCGGGTCAACTGCCTGGCCCGAGGCGCTGAGGTCTCCCAAAAGGGCGAGCTGTGCGTAGGTCTCGACATCGGCGTCAGGAATGCTTCCGTTGAATGGATGCCTTCCGCAGACTCCGATTCCCCAGTCGCGTCCGTTGGTGTAGTCGTACATTGCCATAAGGGCCTTCTTGAAATATCCCCTCGATTCTTTATCTATCTGGAAATCAGTTCCGTGGCAAAGCCGTATGAATTCTCCCAAGGCGGCGAATGCCCCGACGCTGTAGCCCGGGTAGTGTCCTCCGTGGTGGAATGAGGTGCCGTCCATTTTGATTCCTCCCACAGTGCCGTCCGTGAAATGAAGCGACTCCGATGTCCATTCTCCCAGTGCCTTCATATAGGCATATTTCCTGTCGTCGTCTTTCGGGAGCATTGCGGAAACCACGCGGCAGTTGTGGAGTGTGTGCCAGGCGTCGAGAATCCCGTCACGGGTCTGCTCATAAGGCATACGCACTTCCTGAAGCCCTGACCAATAGCTCAGCGCACGGAGATATTCTTCCATCTTTCCCGCCTTTTCGAGCGGTTCGCGCAGAATCCATATACCTTTATATAGGTTGCGCACCTGGTAGCCGTAGTGGTGGTTCGTTCCCTGGCCGCTTCCGTAGGCAAATCCCTGGTCGATGGCGTGGTCCATCGCGTTTATGACTTTGTCGAGATTTGCCGTGTTTCCGGTGTAGAGATAGTCAAGCGCGTACCAATAGACTATGTCCTGAATGAAACTGATGCGCATTTCTCCTGCGGAGTTGTTGAATTCGTCGTCGCTCAGAAGAGGCGCTCCGGTGATGCTTCCGTCCGAAAGCCGGCATACTTCAGTCCTGGAATGTGGTGAACAACGGATGGCAGTCTCTGAGGGGATGGAAATGTCCTGTCATAATCGACAATATGATGAATCTCGAACTTCTTTTCAAGGTGAGTGAGATGACAGGCGACCCGACCTACAGAAACATCGCCATCAGTCACGCGGACAAAACTCTTGAAAACCACTACCGCGACGACTTCAGCACCTATCACGTTGTCGATTATGACGACGAAACGGGCGCAATCCGCCGCAGGTGCACGGCCCAGGGTATCGCTGACGAATCCCGTTGGGCAAGGGGACAGGCATGGTCTATTTATGGATTTACGGTGGCATATCGTTTCACTAAGGATGAAAGATATCTTCAAAGAGCAAAGGATGTTGCGAACTATCTCTTTGTGACAGAAGATAATATGCCGGAGGATTTGGTTCCGCTTTGGGATTTTGACGTGGAGGAATTCAGCGCACAGATGCCTGAGCCTGACTATTACGAAAGATATGGACAGATCCGCAACGCCTCCTCGGCGGCAATCATCTGTTCTGCTCTTTATGAACTCTACTGGGACACAAAGGACGAGTTTTATAAGACAAAGGCCGACAAAATCGTCGAAAGTCTTTCTTCTCCTGCCTACAGGGCACAGCCGGGAACTAACGGCGGATTCATCCTTATGCACTCCGTTGGAAGCATTCCGCACGGAAGCAGCATAGATGTTCCTCTCAACTATGCGGACTACTATTTCCTTGAGGCTCTCTCGCGCAAGCGCAAAATTGAAGAGGGGATAGCTCCGGTTGAATAATCTGCATTGGATTTTTAATTGCGATGAAATTCAGACTTAAAACATACCTTTCGCTTGCCTCGGCAATGGTTTTTTGTGCAGTAGCGGCTGCACAAGCCGTGGACTATGGCGAAGATTTCGGGGTGTTGTCTTTCGAAAACGGAGTCTGCGATGTGAAAGCGGGCAAACACTCTTGCGTGAAGGTCTCGCCCCTTCATTACAAACTCGGAAGTCATTCTCTTGAGTGGACTTGGAAACGTTCCGGGGAGAAACTTACGATTCCGGGGCATATTCCATATCTGAAGCAGAATCCCAATCCGAAAGAAACCTCCATATCGACTTTCGTCTTTTGGGTCTATGCTGACAGGGCTATGGAGGGCTCGCTTCGTTTTTCCTTCCGCAAGGAGGGACGGGAGTGTTGCCATTTCGATTATGGGCTTGGATTCACCGGTTGGAGAGGAGCTTGGGTGGCGTTCGACAGGGATATGGAAGGCTGTCCTGAAGAAGGGATGGACGAAATTGTGATTTCGGCCCCTTCTGGAGTTCGTCGTGGAAGTCTTTGGCTCGACGGCGTGATACGCTCTGCGTTTGAGGATGCACGCTATCACACTCCAGACTTTCAGGCTCCTTTTATAAATGAGGGGACTGACATCCATTGGCTTGTGCTCAACAAGAGCTGGAATCTCCGGCTCGATGTCCCGCAACAGCCGCTTGAAGCTTCTGATATTGAGGATATTGAATTGGTGACCGGGCGTTTTGTGAGCCTTGTCACTCCTGCAAAAACCCCGAAAATCAAGGACTTGAGGAAGATGTTTGAAGGCTATGGGATTAAGGAAAACCCAGATGGAACGGTGACAGGCAAGCCTGTTTGGTTTACGCGCTACGGCGAGACTTTCCTCAATCTCGGAATCCCCGATGCATCGGCTTCTTTCCGCAAAAATGGACAGCTGCTGCGTGCATATAACGACAATCTTCTCAATCTTGCCTCGGCCTGGACGCGGGCCGGGGACGCCTCTGAAAAAGAGGAACTTGCCCGGATGTATGTTATGATGACCCGTCACCTTCTTGACCAGGGATTTGCAGCCGGTAGCGCACAGGGAACTCTGCACCATCTTGGCTACAGTATGAGAAATTTCTACATCGCGCCTGTCCTTATGAGGAACGTTCTTCGCAAAGCCGGACTTTCCTCCGAGGTACAGAAGGCGATGGAATGGTTTTCGGGAGTGGGAGAAGTCAAAACGGCTCCGACAGAGCCGGGAATGGACATCGATGCATTCAACACATCCCTTATGGGGCGTATGGCCTCCATTCTGATGCTGGAGGACAGCCCGTATAAATGGGCATATCTCAAGGCTCTCTCGCGCTGGATTGACAACGGATTCAAATATGTCGACGGCACAATGCCTTGCTTTAAGAGCGACGGTTCTATCTATCACCACCGTAGGGCCTATCCGGCTTATGCCGTTGGAGGACTTGACGGGGCGGTGAACTCCGTATGGATGCTTCGGGGCACCGCGCTTGCCGTTTCGCAGGAAAGCCACGAGATTCTCCGCCACGCACTTTTGGAAATGCGTTTCTGGTGCAATCTGCGTTCTTTTCCTTTAGCAATGTCGGGAAGGCATCCGGACGGAAAGGGGGAGCTCATCCCGAGACACTACGCTATGCTTGCCGATGCCGGAACTCCTGATGGCAAATCACTGATTGATAGAGAGATTGCCTCTGCCTACCTGCGTCTTGTTCCGGATGAGCGCCCGAAAGAGATGGAGTGGATCGGGAAATTTGCCGCAGTTTCCCTGCTTCCGGAAACGACTCCGCAGGGCAGCCGGAGTTACGGCTACAACTGCTCTCTTTCTCACCGCTGCGGAGAGTCGCTGGTGACTTTTGCAGGGCACAGCCGCTACCTGTGGGCCGCGGAAATCTACAGAGGAGCAAACCATTACGGACGCTACCTCACCCACGGAAGTATGCAGATTCTCTGTGGCGGTGCGCCTGTGATTGACTCATTCGGAAGCGGTTTCCAGGTGGAAGGCTGGGATTGGTGCCACATTCCGGGCACAACTGCGGCGCAGATTCCGATGGAGAGGATGAAAGCCAATGTCCTCAATTTGGATGAACATTCGGGATATGAAGAAATGCTCCTGTCTGATGAATGGTTCGCGGGGGGAGTGAGCCACAAAGGACTTTACGGGGCATTTGCAATGAAACTTCACGAACACGACAAATACAACGGCAGCCTTCGTGCACGCAAGTCTTTCTTTGCTTTTGGAGACAGGATTGTCGCTCTGGGTTCAGACCTTGAAAACCATCTTCAGGGGTCGGAACTCCATACGACGCTTTTCCAAAACACTGTTAATGAGAATCTTCCGACTTTTGTCAATGGAGAGACTGTCAGTCGGGACGATTATTCCGCAGAATGTGACGCGCCGCTCACTGTCCTTAAAGACAGGTTCGGAAACGCCTATTTTGTCCGTGACGCAAGGGTGAAACTGTCACGTGGAATTCGACATTCCCTGCACGAAGAGACTGATGCTCCGACCGAGGGACTTTTTGAGAGAGCCTACATTTTCCACGGAACCATTGTCGGCAGGGGAGCTGTTGCAGGGGATATTTATATGAAGGATGATTATGAGTATATGGTGGGGCTCAATCCGTCGGATGAGCGTATGGATAGCTGGAGCGCAAACTTGCCATACCGCGTCGTTCGTAAGGACCGTTCCGCCCATATTGTCAGGGATCACGAAAGCGGAGTGACTGCTTGTGCGGTCTTTGAGCCGGGGGCTGTGGATTCACTCATTTTGGAGAGCAGCGCCGCAATGATAATGTATTCGGGTGATACTCATAAACTTACTCTCAGCGTCTGCAATCCTGACCTTGCCCTCTACGAAGGCGAAGCTGATGAGGTTTTCGACGAAAACGGGAAAAGGATTGAGCGCAGTGTGTATGGACGCAGTTGGATTGACTCTCATTGCCGGCCTACCGAGGTGAAACTCAAGTTGAAGGGATTGTGGGAGGTCTCGGACGGAGCGACTTGCGTTGTGGAAGACAGCAGGGAAGACAATTGCACCACTCTCGTTTTCCACACGGGAGAGGCACGCAGCGAGGAGCTTGTGCTGGAGAGGGTTTTATTATAATATGTTGAAACAAAGAAATATATGAAGGAGTCTGAAAAAATATTGTATGACGGTTTGAAATGCTGCCTGCTGCCTTTGGCCGCATTCTCTGCCCTGTCCTGTTCGCAGACAAAGCCGACTGCTCCAAATATAATATATATATTCCCGGACCAGTTCAGAGCCTCTGCGCTCGCATTTTGGGACGAGCCGGAGTTCAGTCCTTATGTCCGTTGGAAAGCCGACCCGGTGCGGACACCTGTTCTGGATGCTTTCGCTTCGGAATCAGTAGTGCTTTCCAATGCGATGAGCAACTGTCCCCTGAGCAGTCCGTACAGGGGCGTTTTCCTAACGGGAATGTACCCGGAAAGAAGCGGAATTCCGCTCAACTGTATGGCAGAAAGACCTCAGAGCAGTCTTCGCGAGGATGCTGTCTGCATAAGCGATGTGCTCAAATCCAAGGGCTACAGTTGCGGTTACATAGGCAAACTCCACGCGGATTTCCCGACAAAGAACGACCCTGAAAATCCGGGACATTATGTGAGTGAGCGCCGCCCCGAGTGGGATGCCTACACTCCGCCGGAGAGGCGACACGGCTTCGACTGGTGGTATTCCTACGGGACATTCGATGTTCACAAAGACCCGCATTATTGGGATACGGACGGTGTGAAGCACTCTCCAAAGGAGTTTTCCGTAAAACACGAAACTGACAAGGCAATTGAGTATCTGCGCAACCGCAATGGCGAGCGCAGAGCTGACGCTCCGTTCTTCCTTGTTGTGGGATACAATCCTCCACATTCCCCATATTCGGGACCGGAAGACTGTATGGAGGAGGATTACGAAATCTATAAGGATATGTCTTATAAAGAGTTGTATCTTCGTCCGAATGCGGATACTACTCTTGTGAAGGCTCCTTCCGCGCGCTACTATTTTGCGAATGTCACGGCAGTTGACCGCGAGTTCGGAAGAATACTCAATGAATTGAAGGCACTCGGACTCGATAAAAATACGATTGTCGTCTTCACATCCGACCACGGGGAGACGATGTGCAGCCAAGGCACGCTCGACCCGAAAAATTCGATATACACGGAGTCTTTCAATGTTCCGATGATTATAAGATATCCCGGAAAAATACGTCCTCACGTGGACACAACCCTCTTTTCATCAGTTGACATAATGCCGACTCTGCTTTCGATGGCAGGCCTCTCCGATGATGTCCCTTCCACAGCCGAGGGGCTCGACCTCTCAAAACATCTGATGGAGACGGACAGGGATTGCCCAAGGCCCTCTTCTGTGCTTTATATCCGAAATCTTGATGGAGAAAGAGACGCCGATGGGATGGTTTCAGGCTTTTTTCCGCAGGCAAGGGGAATCAAGACAGCCACCCATACGATGGAGATTTCCATAAAACGTGACGGAAAACTCGAACGTGTACTTATTTTTGACGATTGCAACGACCCCTACCAGATGCATCCGATTGACCCTCAGGATAATCCGCAGCTTTTTGAAAGCCTTTTGACGGAACTTTCCGCAAAACTTGAAGAGACTGATGACATCTGGTATAGAAACGAAATCATATCAAACTTAAAATTTTAATTGTATGAAAGTTTTTTCAAAATTGATTGTAGCATTCCTTTCTGTGGCTGCCGTACTCTCTTGCGAGAGCACTCGTCTTGAGGAACGTCTCAATTCACTTGAAACCCGCATTGGTTCGCTCGAAAAAGCCGTCGGGCAGGCGAATGAGAATGCGGAGGCTCTTCGTAAACTCAAAGACGAAAAGATTTGGATTGAGAAGTATGAAACGCGTTATAACGACAAATCCGTTCCGGTGGGATATGTCCTGTCCCTGAGCGACGGCTCCACTGTCGAAGTTGTGTATGGCCTTGAGGCTGAGACGATTATTCCGATAATCGCCATTGATTCCGAAAACAAATGGATTATGTCCATTGACGGAGGAAAGACCTTTACGCGCATTGAGGGGGCTTCTGATGCCACATCTGTGATTGGTAAATCTCCAAGAGTGCGTGTGGATGCTGCCGGTTACTGGCAGGTGAGCACCGATTGGGGAGATACTTGGAAACCTCTTTTGGGTGCGGACGGAAAACCTTTGTACGCACTGAGCGCTCCATCGACTTCCGGTGCCGGAGGCAGCGTATTCAAATCCGTCAGCTTCAATTCCGAAACTCAGAAGATGACTTTTGTTCTTATTGACGGTCAGACATTTGATGTCAGTGTCGAACTTAATTTCAGATTTGTTGTGCGTGAATACGATCCGCGGTACGTAGTCTTTATGGGAAGCGAGAATGTGTTTACGGTGGAGGCGAAGGATGTGGCCGAAGTGATGATTCAGGCACCGGACGGTTGGGATGTGGTTTTGGATGATACGAAACTCACGATTAAAACTCCTCAGACTGGAGCCGAGGGCGGGTATAAGATTGTCTTCGTCGTTGTGTCCAATAGTGGATTGTTGAAGCATTTTGAAATGGGCTTGCAATTGAAGGAGATGATTTCAGGGCTTTTGGATTTCTCCTTTGCAGGTTATGACCACGGAGAGTCAGCACCGCTTCCTGCGGATGCTTGGGGCTACAAAGTCTACAATGTGCTTGACTATGGAGCTGTTCCTAATGATGGGGAATCAGACCGGGACGCATTCCTGAAATGTCTCACGGCCGCTCTCGGAGTGGAAAGCGAGGTGAATCAGAACAATATAATCTGTTTTAAAGACAAAGCGAAGGCAAATGCGATAGTCTATTTCCCTGAGGGAGAGTATATTCTCCACACATCTGCAGATGATGTCCCTGCGGCTGCGGCCGGTCTCAGCGCCAGCCAGACCATTCAGATTCGTTCCGGCAACTTCATCCTCCGTGGTGCGGGGAGGGACAAAACCATCCTTATTATGCAGGACCCGAACCAGCCGTCAAATCCAAGTGTTCTCTACAGCTCTCCGGCGATGATTGAACTCAAACACAACAGCGGATTGTCGAAAATCACAGATGTAACTGCCGACGCTGCAAAAGGTTCGTTCTCAGTGGAGGTGGCTTCGACAGCGGGTCTTGCTGAGGGTAATTGGGTGTGTCTTAGCGTTGTCAACAACGACCCGGCTTTCGTCAAGAATGAACTGAAAGACGGAAACCCTACTGATTCTGAGCTGTCAAGGATGAGGGATATTAATAAGGTCGGCGTCCAAGTGTATGATTATCATCAAATTAAGAGTATATCCGGCAACACCGTCACATTCTATGAACCTCTGATGCACGAGGTGGAACTCAAATACACCGCCTACACAAATGGATATAACTGGGGAATCTATAAATATCCGCATTATGAGAATGTGGGAGTCGAGGACCTGACATTCAGGGGAAATGCAAAGGAACATTTTGTACATCACGGAAGTTGGGAGGACGACGGAGCCTACAAACCAATCAATCTTGTGAGGCTCACTAATTCTTGGATTCGTCGGGTGGGATTCGAGAGCGTAAGTGAGGGCTGCTCAATCACTTCCTGCTCGAATGTCTCTGCTTATGACATTAGCTTCAGCGGCCGCCGCGGACACGCATCCGTGCGCTCTCAGGCTTCTTCCCGGGTATTCATCGGCTCTTGCACTGACACGGCTTCGGGAGATTTGATTGACAATCCTTCAACTCATTCCGAAATGGCCGGGCAGTATCACGCCGTGGGCGTTTCAAAACAGAGTATGGGAACTGTGCTTTGGAGAAATGTCTGGGGAAATGACAGCTGTTTCGAGTCTCACGCCACACAGCCTCGTGCAACCCTTATCGACTGTTGTAAAGGCGGTTGGATGAAGTTCCGGCAGGGAGGAGACGAGAGTCAGGTTCCAAACCATCTTGCCGACCTCACCATCTGGAATTTCGAATCGACTACATCTCAGTCCGGACTTTTCGGTTTTTGGGACCACAGTAGCCGTTGGTGGAAGTTCCTTCCTCCTGTGATTGTCGGATTCTACGGAGAATTTGTCAATTTCGATGAGTCTCAAGTCAAAACTCTTGTGAGCAACGGCCGTCCGTTCCCAATCGAGTCGCTTTACGAACGTCAGCTCAGGGAACGCCTTGGCTCTGTTCCGGCTTGGCTTGGGGAACTTAAATAAGCTTTGTTGGAGATTTTTGTAAAACATTATAATTGATAATAAATAAAATATAAATACTATGAAAAAGATTTTCTCATATATTCTGCCTATGTTTGCGGCTCTCTCGTTTGCCTCTTGCTCGGATTTGTCAAGCTTGGAGAACAGGGTGGATTCACTTGAAAGCAGGGTGGAAGCACTCGAAAAGGGAGTGAACAAAATCAATGAAAGAGTTGAAGCCGTTCAGAAACTCGTCGAGGGCGGAACTGTCAGCAATGTTGTCGAAAAAGACGGCGTTTACACAATAACATTCGCCGACGGAAAGACAATAACGCTCAATCAGGGTAGTGTCGGTGTGGCAAATCCTCCTGTTATGACCGTGGACGGGGAAGGCTATTGGATGGTTGACTATGGTAAGGGACCGGAGTATGTTCTTTCCGGGAATCAAAAAATCAAGGCTATCGGAACTGATGGCGTGACTCCTATCTTCGGAGTGGATGCAGAGTCTTATTGGACAGTGAGTTATAATGGAGGTCAGAGTTATGAGCAGGTTAAGGACGTTAACGGTAATCCTGTGAAGGCTGTTCCTGACGGAGGTGCTGTCGAGGACAAATGGTTCAATTCTGTCTCTGCCACTGATGGTTACCTCAAAGTCGAACTTAAGGATGGAACTGTCTGCAGGCTTCCAATCGACAATGGTTTCCGCTGTGTCATCACTGGAGCTGATGAATTGGTCTATTTCGCTCCGGGAGAGACGAAGACTTTCAATCTGATGATGGCAAAAGTCGCTTCAATGATGGTGACTGCGCCTCAGGGCTGGACTGCATCTGTTTCGAGCGCTGTGCTCAGCGTGACAGCTCCTCTTCCGACAAAGGCGATTTCTGCAGACAGCAAGACTGATGTTTGTATTCTTGCCTTTTCTTCGAACAATCTTTCTTCAATCAGCAAGCTTCGTGTTGCCTTGGGTACTATGCCTCCTGTGAGCTACCCTGGACTTTATGGAAAGTATTACGCTGGTGAGGATGTGACTGTCGGCGACATAGTTGTCAATAAAGCAAAGTATCCTACAGTCAATTACATCACTTCCTCAAGTGAGGACAAGACTCTCAAGACCGGTGTGAACTTCGTTGAGGCTGACGCAATGGCTGAATTCCCTGCGGCAGGAGTGAAGCTTCCGATTATAGTTGTCGGAAATGTTGAGGGCACAAGGGCTGAACTCAAGACTACGGGTCAGATTAAACTTCTCAGCACAGAGACAATTGCGGATAATGTTGTGATTTTCAAGGGAATCAAGCTTAGTACCGCAGGCATTGGTGAGGGTTATCTTCTTTCTAATACTATTGACAATGCCATAAGCAATTTCGGATTTTATGATTGTAGGCTTGACGTTGTTGGGGACAAAAACCTCAGTTACGCTAATCCGAACAGGCCGGTCAACAAATTTGTGATGAAAGACTGTGATGTGCTGTCAAACGCTATAACGAAGGATGTAAATTATATTCTTCAGATTGGTAATTTTGCCTATACTATGGATGAACTGACATTCACAAACAACGTTTTCTGGTCTGACGGCTCAGCTGGAACCAAGGGTTTTACGCTTTTTTCCGGAAGGCAAGTGACTGTTACGAAACTGACTGTGTTGAGCAATACTTTTGTAAATGTCTATCCTCCGGCAACTTATGCCTATTGCCAGGTTGTAGATATGACGGGTGGTGACATATCCAAGAACTTGTTCTATTTCGCGAATTATGAAACCATCGTCAATAGTTACACAGGTATCGTTAAAGAAGAAGACAAAACTAAAGTTGATGAAGCTCAGTACGAAAAATTCTTGATGAATTATGCAATATATGCAGTGGCTAAGGTTCCGACAAAGAAAATGAAAGTCGGTCAGAACACCAACAAGGGACAGATTTACAATAAGAACGAGGCAGATGCTGCAGAAATGTTTGACTTTACGGAGGGTTCTACCAACTTCGACATCGCAGCCGGTGTATTCAAACCGAAAAAACCGGAATTTGGAGCGAAGAGATAGAACTCAGCGTCTCATATCACGGCTCTTTTCAACATTTTACTCATTCTGCACCAGGAACTCGCAAAAAATTCGTAACTTGCACCCACTAAAGATAATAACGCCATGGAAACCACCTATCCGGTCCGCGACAAAATAGAATATATCATTGCATTCATCAATGAATTCGGTCAGCGCTTCGGCCTAACCGATTCGCAGGCATACCGCTACCTGAAGACATACGGAGCCATAACAAATATCGACAAACACTACGGAGCTCTTCACACGCAGGATTTCCGGGGTAACGTGGATGATGTGGCTACCTACTGCAGAAGAATGGGAGGGCAACTGATATGATACTCTATCACGGCTCCAACGTCGCAATTGACGTTATTGACCTTTCCAAATCACGCCCTGGGAAAGACTTCGGCAAAGGCTTTTACCTTTCAGCCGACAGGCAGCAGGCCATCGAAATAGCGGAGAGCAAGGTCGCCTTCCTCGGGGGCGAACCTGTCGTGACGGAATTCGAAGTCAATGACAACATCTTGACATCCAGTCAGCTGAAAGTCAGGACTTTTGAATCTTACACAGAAGAGTGGGCGAAATTTGTCTATGACAACCGGGAGAATTATTCCGACACGCCTATACACGATTACGACATCATCTACGGCCCCATCGCAAACGACAAAGTGGGCGCCCAGATCCGCAATTTCAAGAACGGGAGCATCGACTTGGACGAACTCCTACGCCGCATCAAGTACCTCAAAGGAATTACTTTCCAGTACTACTTCGGCACAGAGGCCGCCATCCAAACCCTCCATAAACTATGAGTGAGCACTTCCAATACCTAAAAGAAGGTCTCGTAGCAGACCTCGTGGACCGCGTGATGGCAGACTACCACCTGGACCTTGAAAAGGCCCTGGACGTTGTCTATTCCTCCGAAATCTTCCGAAAACTCTGCGACCCCGCCACTGCGCTCTACAAAGAGGGTCCGGCTTATATCTACTCCTACCTCAAGGATGAACTCGGCAGAGGAAAGCTTTAGGCAAGGGGCTCACAAAGGGCTCAAATCTCACGTCTAAATCACGGGGTATTCCGTTTAGAAAACCAACAAGCGACTGAAACTCAGCCGCTTGTTCGTTATTCGCTATTGGCCCATAAGGGATTAGTTAATCCACTTTTTGTTTTTGGTGTCGTATACTTTTGCGGAGCCGCCACCACTGCCGTAATCGTTATACGGAATTACACCGCATTTTACATAGCCGTCAGAATCTATCCACATACCAAAACTGAAAGTGACAGACGTGGCAGTTCCAGACAACTCCTGGGCATCCACCTAAAACTGGCGCGAACTTTCAAAGAAGTTGTTATCAAAATTACAAAACAAATCCAGATTCCAAGGCAGTATTCTGGGAGAACTTATGGATTTCGCTTCCTCCGTCCCCGATTTCCGCAGGGTCGGCAAGGGTAACATCCGTCATCGCATGGATGACATCATTATGCTGATGATACTCGGACGCGCCTCCGGCCGTGTAGGACGTGCCGAGATAATAGAGTTCGGCAGGCACAACCTCGGCAGATTCCGCAAGATGGGCATGCTCAGGAACGGTGTGCCGTCGGAGGCGACTGCGGAAAAAGAGGGCTGACAGAAGAAAGGGCATGGCTGAAATCATGAGGCACCTCGCGGCGAGCTTCACGAAACTCATACGCTTCCTGTGCCAAAAATGAAGAAAAACGAGATTTTGACGACAAGATAAATACTTAATACACAATATGTAAAGTCTACCCGATTCTCAGGGGAACCAGGTAAGGGACTCGATGGCCTTCCTTTCATCCTAAATGAAAGAGCCGTGGTCTCATATGATTTTAAAAGTTTTCTAATTTATGCATTTTTAAAAAATTTGCTATATTTGACATTCCGATCACGGGAAACTTCGTATTGCTGGCCTATCTTTCGGGCCTGAATGTGAAGTTTTCCGTGATGGGATTAAACTTTGACTATTTCTGCGTAATTGAGAAAGGCAGAGCAATATTTATTGACCTTGACGGTCCTGTTGATTACAGCGCGTGTTTCCCTTTCGGCCCAGACATCTGGGGGAAGGGGGGATTTCGCGTTTTCCCGGACTGAAACAACAGTCCCGGCAGATGACAAGATTGAGGGATTGGACCGCTGGGCATTCAGAATCAATGCTTTGGAACTTCTCTGCACCGTGCCTAACATAAATGTTGAATTCGATTTGTCCTCATCTCCATTCAACCGTTGGTCCTTGGGGCTCACTGCAAAATACAATTGGAATACAACTCACAGCGTACCACCGCCGTTGGTGTTCAATATGTTCGAGATTCGTCCCGAATTTCGCCGGTGGTACAGACTTTCTCCTAAGGAGGGAAGAAGCAGTGCGGCAAATGAGAGGGTGTTCTTTGTCGGGGGATATATTCACGGAGGTACATATTCCATCAAACCCGGGACCTACGGCATTCAAGGACCTCTTTTGGGTGCCGGTGCACTTTGGGGCTACGAATTTCCACTTTACACATACAGACATTTTGCGATTGACTTTGAGCTGGGCTTTGCTGCCGGCCTGGGGGTGACATCCTACACCGGTTATTCGTTGAATCGCAGCGGATCGGATTATATCAGGGTGCCGGAGCGTTCCAAGGGGCTGCTTTTGTGCCCGTTCCCGATTGTGTCAGAACTTCGGGCTTGTTTTGTCTTCAGGTCATTGTCTGTCAGGGAAAAATATAAGAAAGTCGATGCCAAGAAGTTGATACTCAAGCAGGAAAGAGATGAAGCGAAGAGACTTGAGGCAGAAAGGAGGAAAGAAATCAAGGCAGAGAAAAAGGTGCTCAGACAGCAACGGAGGGCTTTGAAAAATGCCGGGGTAGAACAAAAAGGGAAACGGAAATGAAAAAGTTCTTGTTCATATTCTTTCTCTTAATGGCTTGCTCCTGTGTTCAATTGGAGCTGAGCCCGGAAGACGATACATCCGACCGCACAAAGATTTCCTTCCGGGTGAATTGGGGCGAGTTGGAAGAGGCGAGTCGTCCTGACTCGACTTTCATCGCTCTCAACAACATTTCTGAGGAGATTCACTATCTTTTCGAAACGGACAGCGAAGGGAATTACTTGCCGGATAACCATCACGACAGTTCCGCCTTTTACGGAAGCTATGTAATGCTTGCATACTATTGTGACAAAGATAATTATATCCTTTCCGGGACTAAGAATTTCCTGTCCGACAATGCGGTTTCCGTGAGGGATTTCAAAGCAAGGGTGAAAGACCTTCCCGAAGGTGAATTGGAGGAGTTCAAGGCCGGGTCGAAATTGGATTTTAATTCCGCTTACCGTTTCATTCGCACCCCGGGACCTGTTTGGGCAGCTTTTGCGAAGAATGTAGTTTCTGACACGAGGGAGAATCTTTTCCACTTTACGATGACCCCTCTGCAGCAGACGATAACATTCTCCATCAAATTGACGCCTGCGGACGGGGTGAGTATCCACTCTGTGCTGGCGGAACTTTCCGGAGTGCCGGCCTCATTCTCTCTCCTTACGGGTGAAGTCAACGAGGGGGACCTTGCAAGAGTCTTTTTCAAGATGAATCCTTCAGATGGTGGCTTTGAGGGCACAGTTGCAGTTCCGGCGGTGCTGCCTTCCGAAAACAACCGTCTCCGCACCGGACCTGGAATACTTCGCCTGAGCATTACGGCGGAAAAAGACGGGGTGAGCCGAATACTCTACCCGGCGGTCAATATTGGCGACAAGATTGTCGAACTCTCTCTGCTTGAGACCATTCCGGGCACTGACAGGAGGCGTATTGCAAGGAGGCAAGTCAGAATCGAACTTGACGAAAAACTGGAAATAGGCTCTGACAGTTTCAGCGGCAGCGGTGGAGACGACGGAGTGACGGATTGGTTTGACAGCGGTGTCATAGATGTCGAGGTTTAAATTATATGATTTAGATTAAGAGGGTTTAATTTAGTAAGTGAATAAACTGAAGTTCATATCGCTTTTCGTTCTGATTTTCGCATCCTGCAATAAATCCTGGCAGGGTGTGACTGATGGGGACTACGACGATTTCAACGGCGGTTCACCGGTTCCGGTGCTCGTCGGAGTCGGGGATTCGGGTTTGTCCTACACCAGGGGAAGCGGTGCGATTGATTCGGAAGACGGTAAGAAATGGAAGGACGTAAATGTCTATGTTTATGCATTCAACAAGAACGGGGCATCCTTTACATCCACTGCGTCATCCTCCGGGACAGGCTGTCTTATAGACGCTTCCCTCGACAATCCCAATTCAAGGTCCGGCCGCAAGGCGTTTTTCGACGGCACAAACGGCTATCTCAGCTGGGCGGATTCCGAGCGGCAGGCCTACTATCCCACAGGCAGGGAGATATATGACTTCTATGCCTATTACATTGACAATCTGGACATTTCCCAGTCCCAGGTGAAGCGCTACAACGACAAGATCACCATCCCCGTAACCATTGACGGCAGCACGGACCTGATGAGCGGCAAGGCTCCGTTTCGGGAGAATGTTTTCAACGGCAACTTATATTCCGACTCCGAAAAGGAACTGATTCGCAAATATTCTTTCAGCTCCTACACGGCCCGAAGGAGCATAAACCCGCAACTCGAATTCAAACACCACCTTACAAGACTCAGATTCGAACTCTATCCGGCTTCTGACGGAGCAAACTCTGTGATGGTTAACTCAATAAGCGTGAAATCCAAGACACGGGGTGTCTTTACTGTAGTGAGCAGAAATGATTCGGAACGCGGTGTGGATTTTTCACAGGACGCGAACTACAGACCTCTGTTCCTTGCGGAAGCTGACGGAAGCGCATTGATTCAGGACAAATATCACACGGACTATAACGGCGATTTTTCCCAAGCCCTCTATGAGCGTCCCTCTGTCCAGGTCGGAGGTTCGCTACTGGTGGCTCCGGACACCGAGTATGAAGTGAGTCTGGGAATGAAAGAGATTAGGGGGCAGTCCTATCAGACGAGTTCCACATTCACCATTCGTTCCTCTGCCGGTTTTGTAGAGGGAAGGCAATATGTCGTGCGTCTGGCGATTTACGGAATGATGGAAGTACGCCCAAGTGTTGAAGTGGAGCCGTGGGGAACGGGAGGAAGTATCATTTTGGACGAAGAAGACAAATACAAATAAACAATATATTAACACACTATAACACAAATGGTTATGAAAAAGTATCATTTTCTCGCAGCTCTTGCCTTCGTAGCGTTGGCATCCTGCACAAACAAGGTTCAGACAGATTCTCCGGAATTTCAGGACCCTCTCGAAGACGGAACTCCGGTTCCCGTACTCTTCTCAGCAGCTTCTCCGAAGGCATCGGTTGAGGTAAAATCTGTTGGTGCTGTGGACAAACAGTGGAGTGCTCAGGAACTTAAAATCTATGGTTATGACAAGACTGTCACAGATTTTACTCAGGAAGCTTTCATTGAAAATGTTTCCGCAACAGCTCCTGCAGACGGCAACAAAGGCGGCATCCAGGTTCTCAACGCGGCTTCGCAGAATGAGCCGTTCTACTATGTTACCGGAAAATACTACGATTTCTACGGCTACCACATTGATGACGCTGCTACAGCCGAGCCTGTGAAATCCGAGACTTCAGTTGTCGTTCCTTTCACCATTGACGGTTCACAGGACCTTATGATTGCGAAGGCTGACCAACAGGCCGACATTGAGGCTGCAGGCAAGACCAACGAAGTGAGCGCAGAAAGGGCTTACAGTGCATTCGCGGCTCGTCGCGGGGTTCAGCCGAACCTTCTTTTCAAGCACCAGCTCGCAAGATTCACTTTCGAGATTGTTGCCGGTTCAGAGGCAGGTAGCGACATCTATGTTACTGAGGTCAAGATGGTTTCAAAATACAAGGGAAATCTTGCAGTAGTGGGACAGAACAGAGGTCTTGTCGATGTTGATGCCGAGACAGCCGAGCTTTCTCTTAAGGAAAAGGGAGCCCAAGGCATGCAGGCTCTTACCGAGGTGAAGCCTGAGGCATACGTTGCAGGCGGTCAGGCTACCGCCAAGGCAATAGGTGAAAGCCTTATGGTCATCCCGGGCGAGGCAAGCTACAAACTCTATGTCGGAACCCGTCAGGACGGTGTGAACACGCAGATCGCTCCTCAGGAGTGGACTCTTGACATCAACAAGATTGAAGGTGCTCCTCAGGGTGCCACTTCATTTGATGCGGGCTATTCATATAAGGTGAAGATTGTAATCTATGGTCTTGAGGAAGTGAAGATTACAGCAGAACTTGAGGATTGGAAAGAAGGCGGTTCAACTGTTCTCGACCCGGATTTGATGTAATGTGAAAAATATGAAGAAATACATTTATATCCTTGCTTTGGCTGCGCTTTCTGTTGTGGGATGCCGCAAGGCTGAACCTGCGGAGGACGAAAATGCCTGGATTCACGACGAGAGTCTGCGGGTTCCTGTGCTTTTCGGCTCTGCAAGCAATGTGGGAGCCACCACCAAAGCCATACAGAACGGACTTGTCACAGGAAGTGTGATGAAATCTCTCGATGTGGGAGTTGTGGGAGTCGCTGAGAAAAACAGTGACGCCACTCCGGTCCAGTGGGGTGAAGATGTGGACGGAAGCATACTTATCAACAATCTCGGCGTCACCACAACGGCAAACGGCGAAGTGGTCTTCTCTCCGAAGATTTACTATCCGTTCGGAAACAAGTATGCCTATTCTTTTTACAGCTACTATCCCTACCGGAACACTGAAGGAGCTACGGCATCTGTTGTGGACGGCGCATTCAAAATCACCTATCCTCTCGGGAACACTGATATTCTTTGGGCAGGTTCACAGGCTCAGGACTATAATGGAATTCCGGGCTACAATGCTGCCTATTGTCGTGCCGTGAAGCAGGCCGGGGTTGATTCTCAATACTATCCTAAGCTTCAGTACCGCCATCTCCTGACTGCCCTCGTATTCAAGGTTGTCGGAAAGGATGCTGATATTGAGAATTACGACGTGAAGGTGACAGGAATGCAGATTACCAATACTCCGACCTCAGCCACTCTTTGCATTGCAGACAGCAAGGGCGTGAATTCCGGTGTGCTCACCGGCAGTGATGTTTTGGGAAGCATCGGCTTTACCGACCTTAATGTTGTTCCGACGAGTGAGGAGACAGAGTTCTGTACGATTTTGGCGATGCCTGCCGCTAACTACACTGCAGCGATTACGCTGACTGTGGAGGGAGCAAACCGCAGTACCGTCGAACTTCCGCTTGGAAACACTGACGGAAGCACCAGTTATGATGCCGGATACATCTACTATTTCACCGTGACTGTGAACAATCCGCAGGAGGTGACTATTGTAGAAACCGGACTGACTGATTGGGTGCCGGGCGTAAATCCAACTCCTAACGATGAAATTTGACACTCATTTTGTTGTGCTATTGGCGGTGGCGCTTCTTGCCCTTTGGGGCGGGGAGCGTCACGCCTGTGCACAGCAGATAGCTGTCAAAACCAATGTGCTGACTGATGCTCTGCTGACTCCGGATTTAGGCTTCGAGATGGTGACCGGAGAGCACAGTTCGCTTTCAATCAATGTTTCAGGACATTGGAAACCTTATGGGGTGCAGTCAAAACTGATTGCTGTCCAGCCTCAGTTCCGCTGGTGGTTCGGCGGTCGTCCGCTCGCCAGGGAATATGTAGGTTTGGGGGCCATTTTCACCGGCTACGATATGGCAATAGGAGACCACAGTTACTCCGGACTTGCAGGAGGTTTGGGTATCACGGGAGGATATGTCCTCCAGATAGGAAAGCGTTGGTGCGTAGACTTTTCCGGTGGAGTCGGACTTGTCGCATTCGGGCAGCGAAGAGCCGGTCGTCACGACAATTTCGGCGACCTTGACGCACAGGCACACAACTCCAGGGGCTACAAACTCATACCAATAAATTTGGGCGTCAGTTTCGTATATATCATTAAATAAATCAGACCATAGAGGGTGTATGAAAAAGGGAATGAAATTATTTCTTCTGATGGCTTTGCTTCTTCTTCCGATGATGCCGCTCGGCGCTCAGCAGATGAAGCGTGTCGCCGGTCATATACTCGACAAGACCACCGGAAAACCCATTGACCTCAAGCAGGTTGCGGTGATGGTCTATGGTTTTAACACGGTTGCTCAAGCCGATGATGTCAAGAAGCAGATGGACGGCGATGAAAACACTTTTGTTGTCCCTGATTCCCAGGCATTTCCCGACGATAACGGCTACTACGAAATCTCAATTCCGGAGACCGGCGCACTCATCTTCAAGGCGGATATGAAACCGGCGGTTCTTGAGAAAGTGAATTTCAGGCTTGAAATCAATGTCAGGATTGAGATGGGCAACTACATCAAGACAAGTACGATTACGGCTGTTCGTGACCAGGTGGGAGTGCTTGACCCTCAGGGAGATATCGAAGGAAACTATCTCAAGGCCCGGAGCACGATTTCGCTTCCGGAAAACAGCGGGAAGACCAATGCGAGGATGATAGTCCAGCCTGTTCTGATTGACGGGGCGACGAAAGACACGCTCCGTTACCTGAAACCTATGGTTATGGACGGAAAGGAATACCACCTGACCCAGCTCCGGCGGATGAATTATGATTATTCTCTCGACCCGCTGAGCAACTATCTTTCGCCGGACACTCTCTCCGCCGATGCCCAGATTATCAACTGGGCCGACACCATTTATCTCGAGAATCCGTCCCGAAACTATCAGGTGAAGGGAATCATTCTCCTTGAAGACTACAATCTTCCATATTTCCGCAAAGACTATTTTCTCGCCTCATCCAGACTTCGCCGTCCATTGCGTTTTCTGGAGTATTCGATGGACCCGTATATGCTTGACCCTGAACAATATCGCGAACGGGCAAAACGGGAGAAACGGAATACTGCGGGAAATATGTCCTTGAATTTCAAGGTCGGGAAGGCTCAACTTGCGGAAGATGACATTGTGGGGCGTGCGCAGATTGATTCAATCAAAACGGTCCTTTTGGACATCATCCACGGCGAAGGTTCCCAACTAAAGGAGTTTCACATCACGGGAATCGCCTCACCGGACGGACCTTATGCGGGAAATGTGAATCTCGCAAAAAAGAGAATGGAATATGCTCTGAATCAGATTGTTTCGGTGCTGCCGAAGACTGTGAGAGACAGGGTGTATATGACCACGACTGCTTCTGTGGCTCCTTGGACCGCTGTGGCTGAACTGCTTGAGGCAGACTCGCTTATGACTCAGGCGAAGGCAATCAGGGACATTGTTGCGGCAAATCCCGGCACTCCGGACAGGCAGTGGGGAAAAATCCGTGCGCTGCCGTATTACCGGAGTCTTATTGTCAATTACCTGCCCCGCTTGCGCTCAGTACGCTATCAATATGGTTATGAGATATTCCGTGAGCTGACGCCGGATGAGATTATGGAACGTTGGCGCTCGGATGAGGACTATCGCAGCGGCCGCAAAAAGTTCGCGCTTTATGAGTATTGGCATCTTTTCCAACTGGTCAAGGATAAGGATGAACTGGAAAAACTCTACCGGCGGGCTTACGACGAATCAATTGAGGCTAATGGACGGCCGTGGATTCTGGCAGCGAACTCTCTTGCGGCATCTTACATTGCCAAAGGGGTGGCGGACACCACACTTCTGAGCGGATTTGTCGACCTTCGTACTCCGGCGGTGAATTTCCGTCTGATGAGACTCGACGGCAATGGCTATGACATCGTCAATCCGGAAGCTGTCATTGCCAATCAGATGATTATGTATGTCTTGTCCAACGATTTCCGCAAGGCGGGGCAGCTCACCAACATACTCCCTTCCAATGAGAAGAACCGTCTTGTGAGAGCTTTTGCCCTTTGTCTTGGCGGTTACTACAAGGGGGGAAACACCCCTGAGCAGAGAAGCCGTGCGCGGGAGGTTTTCGAGACGGTTTCAGAGAGTTCGCCGCTTAACAGGGTTGTGCTGGCTCTTGCGATGAACACGAAGACTTATGATGCCGTTGCAGAGGAGGCGATGGCGGATCTGCCTCCGGATTCGGCGCTTACAGACTATCTTTGGGCTGTAATTTATGGCCGGAAAGGGGCGAGAAGCCACGATTTTATGGATGATATGGCTTCGGAGGACTATCTTCTTTCCTGCTTCCGAAAAGATGCGTCTTTTGTGGACATTGCCGCAGGGGATGGGGATATTGTTGAGACTATAATGAAAAGTGCACGGGACAGATATGAAAATGGGGAATAAACATTTTATTTGTTTTGCGTATTTTGCGCTATCTCTCTTTCTGACACCTCTTTCTTTGCCGGCGCAGGAAGCGGTGGCGGATACATCGGGTTTCAATGCGTTGGAATTCAGTATGCAGAGGCGCTACCGTCCTGTGAATGAGCCTTTTGTCTCAGAACGCTTTTTGGACAACACATTTCTGCGATTGAGCGCGGGGTCTTGCGGGCTGTTCCCCAATTCCGCATCAAGCTATTCTCAAGGACCTGTCGCGTCGGTTTATATCGGGAAGATGTTCGGCCCTTTGAACTCCGTCAGCGTTGGAGCATCTGTGTCAGAGTTCCGGCGTAATGTGGACGGAGTGAGAGTCTGGAGAGGAGGAGTCGGCTTTTCGCACAGTTTCAACTTCAGTTCATACTTTTATGGCTATTCCCCGTCGAGAATACTCAGTATCTCGACTCTTGAGGGGGCGGAGCTCGGGCTTGTCCGCGCAAAAGGGGAGTATGGGGCGGCGATGCTCCTTAATGTCGGGCTGGATATGAGGGCTCAGATAGCAAGGGAAATCGAGCTTTTTTTCGCTCCGAAAATACTTTTCGGAAATGACGGTCTCGACAAATATCCGTCTCCACAGAATTGCCATTTCGGCTATGGTTTCGATTTTGGAATTCTCGCCCATTTCAACCGTCATAGGGAAGACAGCGGCGAAAAGGAGAGTTTTTCTTCTTGGTTTACAAAGGATGCGTTCATTTCATTTTCCGGCGGCGCCCAGTTTCAGATTTCTGAACTTGTAGGCAAAACAGCCGGCTATCTGCCATCGACAAGGGAAAGTGCGGCTCTGTCATACGGACGCCGGCTTAGCGGTCCTCTATCTCTCAGATTGTCAGCTTTTTACGGACGAGACATTTGGAAACGCTTCAATGACGGCAGAAGTCTCAACTGTTACTATGGGGGAGGGCGTGCGGAACTTATGTTTGACACCCTTCATTGGTGGAAAAGAAGCCGTCCTGTCTTTTCTCTTCCGATTCTCCTCGGGCCGGAAGCCGGCTTGCTCTGGAAACCGGACGAGGGTTACACCATTCGCCGAATCTATCTGGGTCTGACCGGGGGTCTCCAGATGCGTTTCAACATTGCACGGCATTTCGGACTCTTCATTGAACCGAGGATGTCTCTTGTCCCATATTCCTGGAAAACGCGCAGCGGCAATGTCCTGGTTTCTTCAATGACCACCTGGTACGACACACTTTTCTCCCTCCAACTCGGAGTGAATATCCCGCTGCAGTGACGAACGCTTGAACCGGATTTGGGAGACTGGAGCCTACACAATGCATTTGTGTATGCAGAATTTTCTCATCGAGGGCATAAAACGCTTACTCAGAACTCCAGCAGGGCGGTGACGGGGTAGTGGTCGGAGATGTAGGGAACGGCGGCGTAGCTGTCTGTTACCGTGCGGAAACTTAGGCATTTGGAGAAGCCGCTGTAGTAGATGTAGTCGATGGTGAGGCCGTCAGTTGTTGCGAGGTCGATGAACTGGTCGCCGACTGCGGCTTTCTTCAGAGGTTTCCCGAAGGCGTTGAATGACGGGGTGTCGTCTGTGACTTGGGCCGTCTCTCTTGCGCTTGACATAATTTGGTTGAGCTCGGAGAGGACGGAATCTGAAGGGAGGACATTGAAATCACCCGTCAGCACCATCGGATAGCCGTCGGGATTGATGCTGCCGATTTTGTCCACAATCAGTTTCAGACCGTTTTTCTCGGCAAGTCTTCCACGGTGGTCGAGATGGGTGTTTACGTAGTAGAACTTCCTCTGTCCGATTTTCATCAGTGCCCAAGTGGCAGTTCTGCGGCAGGCGGCATCCCATCCGAACGACGGAGTTTCAGGAGTCTCTGACAGCCAGAATGTGCCCCATTCGAGAAGTTCAATTTTTTCCTTATTATAGAAAATCATCATCCTTTCGCCTTCTTCCTTTCCGTCGTCCCGTCCGACTCCCACGCCACCATAATCCGGACAATTCTCCCTGATATAGTCGGACTGGAAACCGAAAGCCTCCTGCAGCCCCATAATATCAGGCTTTATGTCCTCAATCATCGCTATTGTCGCTTCCTTTCTGTTATCCCACGAATTCTCGCCGTCGTCCGCCACACCCATCCGGATGTTGAACGAAACGACTCTCAACTGTTCGGCGGCAGGACTGCAGGAAAGAATGCTCAGCGCCGCAAAGATTAGTGCGAATAATGTGATTCTGACTCTTTTCATGATATATTCAAATCTATAGTTCGTAGATAAAGAGACACAAAAATAACAATTATTTCGCAACTGAACTGTAATAGCGTATTGCTCCCGATATATATCGTTTTAGAGTGGTTGATGATTGATTTTAATGGAGATTGTTCATAAATTTGGCTTTCAGATAAAACTTGAATTATGAGACAGGCAGTTTTGATTGGACCGGAACATATTGAATTCCGGGAAGTTCCGTCTCCGGAGGCAAAGGACCTCGGGGCGCATCAGGTGCTGGCGAAAATAAAGCGGATTGGTATATGCGGAAGCGAAATCCACTCCTGGCACGGGAATCATCCGGCGACTTTCTATCCTGTGGTTCAAGGGCACGAATACTCTGCCGAAGTCGTTGCCATCGGCCCTGAAGTCGGAGTCTGTGCTCCGGGAGACAGGATAACAGCGCGCCCTCAACTGGCCTGCGGGAAATGCGGACCTTGTCGTAGGGGACAGTACAATGTCTGCGAAAATCTGCGAGTCCAGGCTTTTCAGGCGGATGGCGCAGCGCAGGATTATTTTGTAATCGATGATGACAGAGTCGTGCGTTTGCCCGATGATATGCCTTGGGAATACGGTGCAATGGTCGAACCTGCGGCAGTGGGGGCGCACGCCGCTGCAAGAGCCGGGGATTTGAGGGGTAAGAATGTGGTGGTTTCCGGAGCCGGAACCATAGGCAACCTTGTCGCTCAGGCAGTGATTGCTTCCGGGGCAAAGCGGGTGCTCATCACCGATGTGAGTGACTACAGGCTTGAAATCGCCCGTCGCTGTGGCATTGCCGAAACCTTGAATGTCCTCCGCACTCCATTGAAAGACGCCGTCAGGGAGGTTTTTGCCGATGAGGGATTTCAAGTCTGTTTCGAGGTCGCCGGAGTGGAAAGCAGCCTGCGCTCTCTGATGGAATCTGTAGAGAAGGGAGGAACTGTCGTGGTCGTCGCGGTTTTCGGAGAGGACCCGCGGCTGAGTATGTTCCATCTCGGGGAACACGAATTGAATCTTGTCGGGACTATGATGTACCGTCACGAGGATTATCTTCTGACAGTGAAGAATATCGCCGATGGCTCAATCAAACTTGACGCTCTGATTTCCAATATCTTCCCGTTTGAAAAATATGCTCAGGCATATAAATTCATTGACGAAAGCCGTGGAAAATCGATGAAGGTCATAATTGATCTCGATGCCTCGGATTTAAGTAATCGTTAAACATAATCACCGACATATCAGGGAAATACAAATAAAACTATGGCAATTGTTGACTGGCTTATCGTCGCCCTTTTTCTATGCACGCTCATATTGATAGGTTATTTCTTTTCGAAGAAAAACCGGAATATTGAAGATTATTTCGTTGCCGGACGCTCTATGCCCGGCTGGCTCGTGGCAATTGCTGCGACCGGGACGTCCATCAGCGCGGGAACTTTTGTCGGCTCTCCCGAACTGGGTTTCAATACCAATCTGACCTATATAATGAATCTCGTCGGAGCGATATGCGGAGGACTGCTTGTGGCAGCGTTCATCCTTCCAAGGCTCTATAACGCAAGGACAATCACCATCTACGGCTTCATCGGTGAACGTTTCGGAGAGACTTCCAAGCGGGCGACTTCTGTGATGTTCCTGCTCGGTCAGCTCTTCACCTCCGGCAGTCGTCTGTTCATAGCGGCGATAGCCATAAGTGTAATAGTTTTCGGCAATATCCAGTTCCAGTTTATGGTGTGGAGCATAGTCATACTCGGAATAGTTTCGACTTTCTACACTATGATGGGCGGAATCAAAGGTCTGCTCTACATCGATACCTTTCAGACCCTGCTGATGATATTCACCGGCATACTCGCCCTTGTCCTCGTGGCCTGTGACCTGAATTCCGTTGATTTCACTCAGTTGTGGCATCTGCTGACCGACGGGGGTATGGTCAAGAATCCGGCTGTGGAGGGAGTTGTGCCCGGTATTGCGGCTGACGGGCAGCTTACAGGTTGGAGCCGGGGGAGCAAACTTGAAATGTTTGACCCGAGTATAGATTTCAGCAAACCCTATACTATAATAGGAGGACTTATTGGCGTCACAATATTTCGTGTTGCGCAGTTTTCCACTGACCACGAATTCGTCCAGCGGCAGCTCGCCTGCAAGGACGTGAAAAAAGCCGGACGTTCGCTGGTCGCCTCCCAGTTGATTACCCTCCCGACAGTTCTCATCTTTCTCGGAATCGGCTTGCTTCTTTATGTGAAATACATCACTGACCCTTCCGCGGATGGCGCTCTGAGTGAAGGATTTTTCAGCGATGCCCGCGACATTTTCCCGCAATACATCAAAAACCACATTCCCGTAGGAGTGCGTGGACTGATGATTACAGGGCTGCTCGCCGCCGCACTTTCGAGTTTCAATTCAGCGATTAACTCGATGGCGTCAAGTTTCGTCTCCGACCTTTATCTCCCGATCCGGGAACAGCGCAGCGGAACCGGGGTTTCGGATTCACAGCAGATGGCATCCTCCCGTTGGGTGGTGGCTCTGATGGGCACAATGCTGACACTTTTCGCTATACTCACCTGCGTGATGCAGCAAAGCAGCGGACTCAATCTCGTGGATTTCGCAACCGGAGTTATGTGCTTTGCCTATGTCGGTATGCTTGGTGTTTTCTTGACAGCCATCTTCACCAAAAGGGGAAATACGGCGAGTGTGCTTTCGGCTTTGATTGTCGGGCTTATAATCGTGATTCCATTGATGTTTCAGAAATCATTTTTCGGGCACAACTACATCGCGTGGACATGGTGGTGTCCTTTGGGAGCTGTTGTGACCACTGCCATTTGTCTTCTCGGTAAGCCCGCTAAGGGGAGTGCGGCCAAACTTCGTTAAATTTTACTAAAGCATTCATTTAGTAACCAGGTTTTGGATATTTCGTGTCGGAAAATTTTTGTTTTCCGGCACGTTTTCGTCTTGTAAATCGTTATACATAAATTTGTTTAGCGTTTAGTAAAACTGAATTCATATATTTGCGCATACAAACCGGCAAAGCTTTTTCGGGCTTGTTTCAGAAGCCGGTGGACAGAAACTAAGAAACATGAAAAAACGTCTGATTTCATCTGGAGTGACAATTGCTGATGTGGCTGAGGCTGCCGGTGTGTCCGTGTCGCTGGTTTCGTTTGTGCTGAACGCAAAGAGAGGGCCTGACGGGGAGTATATGTGTTCTGCATCAAGGGCTACGGCAGAAAAAATCGTCGAAACCGCTACAAGGCTCGGCTACCATAAGAATATGGCGGCGTCCGCTCTGCGCACGGGTTACAGCAAGACACTCGGCATAGTTGTCGCAGACATCTCCAACTCCTTTTTCGGAGATATATGCAGAAATATCGAGAACCTTTCTTCGCAGGAGGGCTACCTTTCACTCTTTGGCAGTTCCGACGACAATCCGGAGAAAATGTGTCAGATAGTCCGGAAATTCATTTCTTCCGGAGTTGACGGACTGATTGTCGCTCCTTGCGCGCATACGGAGAAGGAGATTTCTAAAATCGCGAAAAATTCGGTTCCGGTCGTATTGATAGATAGAGACCTTCCGCTGGCACAGGGAGTGGGACGGGTTATGCTCGACAATGAGTCGGCCGGAAGGCAGGCTACCCGGCATCTGATAGACAACGGCTACAAGAAGATAGAGATGGTCAGATACCGTACGGACATCCCGACCATACTCCAGCGTTTCTCCGGCTACCGTCATGAAATGGAGGATAACGCTCTGGGAATGTATGTCAGGGACAATGTCGTCAATGCCGAGACCATAAGAGAGGAGGTGAGCGATGTCATTAAGGACGCACGCGAACGCGGTACGGAAGCCTTGATTTTCCCTTCCAATATGCTGACAGTCGAGGGGATCGCGGCAATCGTTGATCTCGGCTACAAGATTCCAGACGACATAGCGGTTGTCGGTTTTGACCAGGAAGACCACGCGGGGGTGTATAATCCCAAATTGAGCTATGTCTATCAGCCTACGAGACTTGTGGCCAAACACTCATTTGAAATGCTCCATTCGATGATTACCGGAGAAGAGGAACCGAAGTTCAAGATGCTCGACCCGAAATTTGTGACAGGTCTGTCTTCTTCGTCTCCAAGGGGGCGCAGGACGGATTCCATACTGCTTTGCGGTTCTTCTTTCGACAATCTCGGCGGATGGATTTCAGATTCCCAGTTTATGGACCAGATGGGTTCGAGTTGCCTTCTTGCGCACGGGTTGGGCGTGCCGGTCTCAGACGCATCCACATCTTTTAGAGTGGAGGTTGATGGGGATTACAACATCTTTGTCCGGACTCGCAATTGGACAGCGGCCTGGTCAGACAAACCTACTCCCGGCATCTTCACAGTCTCTGTTGACGGCCAAATCATCGACTGCGTTTTTGGTGGAGGTCCTTCCGAATGGCATTGGCAGCACGGAGGGAAACTGCATCTTGAACGAGGCGGTCACTGCCTCTCAGTTCACGATTTGACCGGATTTGACGGTCGTTTCGACTCTATCCTGCTCACCCTCGGACACGGCGCCCCGGTCGAGGACATCGCGAGTCTGAGGAATCAGCTTCTCAATCTGCCTGTCTTGCCGGAAGACAGAGGCAGTTTTGATTTCGTTGTCGTAGGAGGCGGAGTCTCCGGGATGTGCGCGGCACTTTCCGCTGCCAGGTTGGGGCTGAAAGTCGCTCTTATTCAAGACCGCAAGATTCTTGGCGGAAACAACTCCTCGGAAGTCCGCGTGGGGCTCGGAGGCCGTATAAACATAGGCCCATACCCTTCACTTGGCTATCTTCTCAACGAATTTGCTCCCTCCCGCAAGGGTAATGCCCGTCCTGCAGAAATTTATGAGGATGAAAAGAAGATGGACATCATCCTGAGGGAAAAGAACATAAGTCTCTTTATGGGCTATCGGGTCACTGATGTTGACAAAAAGGATTCCGACAGAATCCGGAGCGTCGTGGCGACCAATGTGGATGATTACCGCAGGATACGCATTTCCGGGCATTATTTCGCCGACTGTACGGGCGACGCTGTTCTTGCCTCGCTCGCCGGGGCTGAGTGCGTGATGGGACGCGAGTCCAAGTCCGAATATGGAGAGCCGTCTGCGCCGGATATTGCCGATGGGGTCACTCTTGGGGCTTCTGTGCAGTGGTATTCAGAGGAAACAGGGAATGAAACGGCCTTTCCTGATATTGATTGGGGACTTGATATTGACGAGGAAAGTGCCCAAAGAGTTCGCAGAGGACAGTGGTATTGGGAAGTCGGTATGAATGACGATCAGATACGGGATTGCGAGAAAATCCGTGACTACGGGATGTATGTGGCCTACTCTAACTGGGCATATCTGAAAAACCGTTCTCCGTTCAAAGAGGAATATGCACAAGCGGAACTGAAGTGGCTGTCCTATTACGCCGGAAAGCGTGAGAGCCGCAGGATTATGGGAGAGTTTGTGCTGACTGAAAATGATTTGCGGAATTTTGTCATGTATGATGACGGATGTGTGGCGACGTCTTGGTACATTGACAATCACGAGCCGGATCCTGATAACGCCCGCCGCTATAGCGACCCGTGGTTGAGCCGCGGATGTCTTACACCTTTGGGATTCTATCCATTGCCGTTCCGTTGCTTATACAGCAAGGATGTAAAAAACCTGTTCATGGCCGGGAGAAACATTTCTGTGAGCCACATTGCACTGGGTACGACAAGGGTTATGCGTACCTGCGCTATGATGGGGGAGGTTGTCGGGATGGCGTGTGCGGTCTGTCTTGAGGGCGGGGTAGATCCACATGATGTTTATTCGAAGCGTTTTGATCGCCTCCGTGAACTGATGAATAAGGGAACGGGTGATCCGAACAGGCCATACACTCAGATATATACTTTGATTGATACAACGGCCGAACGCCGGGAGGACTGCTGAATGAGGGTGACCAAAAAGTCTTTTTGTTACGTATGAAAAACCACATAATCTTATGGACTATAAGTTTTTGATATCTGTACTGCTGACTCTCTTCGTATGCTCCTGCGAAGAGAGAGCATTGCCTGCGTACCTTGATGTCTCGAAACCTGTTGAGGATAGAGTTGAGGATGCGCTCTCCCGTATGACAATGGAAGAAAAAGTGGCGGTGCTTCATGCGCAGGCCCGTTTCTGTTCTCCCGGTGTTCCGCGTCTTGGCATACCGGAACTGTGGTTTACGGACGGACCGCACGGAATCCGTGCAGAGGTACAATGGGACAATTGGACTTCGGCCGGCTGGACAAGCGATTCCTGCACAGCCTATCCGGCGCTCACGGCGCTTGCCGCCACATTCGACCCGGCTCTCGCCTATGACTATGGTGTGGCGATAGGGGAGGAAGCTCGCTATCGGAATAAGGATGTACTGCTTGGTCCCGGCTGCAACATTTGCCGGACACCTCTATGTGGACGGAATTTTGAGTATATGGGGGAGGATCCTGCCCTCGCCTCTGCGATGGTCGTTCCCTATGTCAAGGGCGTTCAGGAACAAGGTGTGGCCGCGTGCGTAAAACATTTTGCGCTCAACAATCAAGAACTGCACCGCCACACCACCAACGTGGTTGTCAGCGACAGGGCTTTGAACGAGATTTATTTGCCGGCTTTCCGCGCAGCCGTAGAGGAAGGCGGCGCCTGGGCGATGATGGGTGCCTACAATCTCTTCGATAACGAGCACTGCTGCCACAACTCCCGTCTTTCCAGGATTCTTAAGGAAGAGTGGAATTTTGACGGAGTTCTCATAAGTGACTGGGGAGGGACACACGATACGGAACAAGCCATCATCAATGGTCTTGATATGGAATTCGGAACTTGGACGGACGGATTGATGGTGGGGAAAGGAAACGCCTATGACAAGTTTCACCTTGCACAACCATATCTTGAACGGCTCAGAAGCGGGGAGGCCTCGGAGGATGTGCTGGACGGGAAAGTCAGAAGGGTTATCCGCCTGATGATGCGGACCTGTATGTCAGGGAATCGCGGATGGGGCCGCTTCACCTGTCCCGAGCATTCAGCTACGGCGCGTAGAATCGGTGCTGAGGGTATCGTACTGCTCAAGAATGAGGAAAATCTGTTGCCTCTTCATCACCGGAGGATTCTTGTTGTGGGGGAGAATGCCGTCCGAAGTATGACTGCGGGCGGTGGAAGTTCGTCTCTCAAGACAAAGTATGAAGTGAGTCCTCTTGACGGACTCCGTGCAGCCTTGCCTGATGCGGAAATAGTATATGTCCCCGGCTATTCGTCTTCTGCTTCTGTAGATGAAAAAGACGCATTGGATGCGGCGACAAAGGCGGATGTCGTTGTGTTTTTTGGCGGACTGAACAAGGATAAGTACAATGATGCTGAGAGTTATGACAGAGAAGACTGGCATCTGCCGTATGGGCAGGATTCCCTTATCCTAAAGCTCGCAGCCGTGAATCCTTCCCTTGTTGTTGTTAACATCTCGGGCAACCCTGTCGCAATGCCGTGGGCGGAGTATGTCCCTGCCATAGTTCAGGGATGGTATCTCGGAAGCGAGGCGGGAAACAGCCTTGCGGATGTATTGACCGGCCGTGTGAATCCATCAGGGCGCCTTCCGTTCACCATCCCGGTGAGACTTGAGGATGGTCCGCTTAGGGATGTGTCTCAATATCCTGGAGTTCCGCGCGGAGATGCATCCGACAAGAACACAATCTGGGACGAGACCTATTCGGAAGATGTTTATGTCGGCTACAGATGGTATGAAAAGAATGGAATTGAACCGTTGTTTCCATTCGGACATGGCTTGAGCTACACCTCCTTTGAATATGGCAGACCGAAGATCTCAGGGACGGAATTGAGATTTTCAGTCACAAACTCCGGACAACTTGCCGGGGCGGAGGTCGTTCAGGTTTATGTCGGCCTTCCGGGAAATGACCGTCCGGTCAAGGAACTGAAAGCTTTCAGAAAAGTCTTCATCGAACCTGGAGGGACCATTGATGTTTCAATGAAGATTGATGCGGAGAAACTTAGACAATACGATGAAGGCTGGATTTTGCCGCGAGGAGAATACAATGTTTTCATTGGGTCATCCTCTACTGACATAAGATATTCAACAACCATTAAACTTTAGTTATAATGAAAAGAGTAACACTATTCTTGTTTTGCGCTGCACTGCTCCTATGCTCTTGCGTGCGAGAGAGCGAACCCGACAGCAATGTCAAGGCTGTTGTGAAACTCTCTGTCAGCGACATCCTCTCTTCTTCTGCGACAATCACAGTCGAAAGCAGACAGAAAGATGTCACCGGCTATCTTTTGCTGCCACCTCAGAAATATGACGATGTCGCGCCTTACCTCTCTATGGACGCTATCGAAAAACTGGCAATTATAAAGGATAAGGCCCAAAAACAGGAAAACCTGACTCCATTGCGAGTTCAAGGTCTGAAACCCCGGAACAAATATTTTATCGGGGTTGTGGGCATCGATTCCGGAGGCGAGGTCATCACAGCGCCGGTCTTTACCACATTCGAGACAGTAACGCTAAATACGGCACTTTCCACTGTATATGAGGGGCGTACTCCGGAAGGAAAATATGCTTTCAAGGCGAGGCTATCTCCGGATCCTTCCACTGTGAAATTCAAATATGTATTTGACGGAAAGTATGTTGCCTCCACGGCTGCGGAATTGCGGGAACTTCTCTTGAGCTCTTCTCCGGATGTAAAGACCGCCACTGAGACTGTCGAACTCAGAATTGAGTCGGAGACTAAGAAGGTGATGCTTGCCGCCCTGCCATTTGATTTGGACGAGAATGAAGGACAACTCTCCTCGCTGCTGTCTGCGGGGGATATGACCCTTGTTACTGTGGATATTGACGGGGTGCAGACTCTTGAATCCACGGAGGAAGACGACAATGTCTATGAGGGCATAGTGAATGTGCCTTCAACAGCCGAATTTACTGTGACTATAAGCGGCGAGCAATATGGCTTCTTGTCTTGGTCCGGAGTCGGAGGCGTGGGCAGTTTCACAGAGAAATACAATATCGCCTATCCTCCGGTGGGTTTGAATGCCGCTCAGAACGGTACCCGTCCTCTTTCCTATTCAGTTTCAAAATCCATAGGACGAATGGCGAAGATTGCAGATGGCGGCAACAAATTCTGGATTTCATTGGGAGGTCCGGCTAAATTATTTGTCCGCATAGACCTTGGCAATGCCGACGGCATTCCTCGCTATTATTTCCGTCTTCCGGATGAGGAAAATGTGATTCTTTATGAGTCTTTCGACCTTTTTGCCTATTCCGGGGATTATATGAAACCGGCTAACGGCTGCGCTGTTCCGCTTGCGCTTGATAAGGTTGACGGCACCGAGCCGGGTACTATGCAGGCTTGGAATCTGACCAATGCCCAGGGTGCCAACAAAAACGAGGTCGGTTATGAAAAGACCTGGTTCGACTATCCTGAACAGTTGCACGGAAAAGTTCTCGCACCTCAGGCTTATATCCGTAATCGCGACCTGTCCGGCTGGAAAATACTCAATGGCGGAGAACGAGTCGGAGCCTTGCAGCTTTCCGTTTCCGGCACGAATACATTCGGACGGCTTGAAACTCCGGAACTTTCATCTCTGACAGAGAGTACTGATCTCAAACTTGAACTCGATTTGGCGAGGTTCTCCGACGTATCCAAAAACCGCATCGCAGTTCGAGTGGAGGGCGGCGGCAGTTTTAGCCGCGGAGAGGTCACGGTGGACGGAAAGAGCAAAAAGACTCTGACTGTCTCAGGAAATGAATTTCTTGTAGGCTACGAAGGTGATGTCTGTCCTCCGACTGTTTCCAATGCCACTGTGGACAAGCCTGTTTCCCATTTTGTTTTCGACATTTCCGGTGCAGTTTCAACGACAAAAATCGTCATCGACACCTCTGTGGACGCCAATGAGAAAGGGAACAATGCCAATGCGTCGCGTTGTTTCGTCTTTGAACTGAAACTCAGCAAATTATAAAAAATGAAGGCTATGAAAAAGTTGATTTATATGGTTTTGGTCTTGAGTCTGATTCCGCTGGGACTTCGTTCTCAAGACAAATACACCGGGCGGGTTCTTGCGAGCGACAATACTCCGGTAGCGGGGGCCGCCGTGATTATAGAGGGAACGACTGACGGAGTCGCCACTGATGTGGACGGAAAATATGAGATTAGGGCTTTGCCGGGGCAGAAACTGCTTGTCTCTTGCATAGGCTTTTCTGATGCCCGCAAGACTTTGGGGACGCAGACCGTCGTCGATTTCGTGCTTGAGGAAGACACGACCTTCCTCGATGAAGTGGTGGTGGTCGGCTACGATGTCCAGAAGAAAGTGAATCTCACCGGTTCGGTATCATCCCTCTCCGCAGGACAAATCGAGACTCGGCCTGTTGCTACCGCAGCAAATGCTCTTCAAGGTCTGGCTGCAGGAGTCACGGTCACGAACCAGTCCGGCAATCCCGGTTCTCCAGGGAGCTCAATCCGTGTCCGTGGTATCGGAACATTCGGAGGCTCAAGCGCTTCGCCTCTCGTACTTGTTGACGGAGTGCAGGGCAGCATTGACGATGTGGACCCTTCCCAGATTGATAAAATTTCTGTTCTGAAAGATGCGGCATCATCCTCAATCTACGGCTCAAGGGCAGCCAACGGTGTGATACTCATAACAACCAAGCGCGCTCCGAAAGACCGTTTCTCTCTGAGCTACAGAGGCTATGCCGGCTGGTCATCCCCGACCGACATCCCGAAACTCGTAGGCGCGGAGGATTATATGCGCCTGAGCCGTGAAGCTTCACTCAATGATGGAGACACCCCTTTGTATTCCGAGGAATACATCGCAAGATATATGGACAACCATCGCGTGGACCCGGATTCATATCCTATAACCAAATGGCAGGAGAAAGTTCTCAACGGAAACGGATTCACCCATAGCCATGCGCTTTCTTTCAATGCCGCATCGGGCAAAATACGCAATAACGCATCCTTCGGCTATCTCAATCAGAACGGTATCATCAAACGTCAGAACTATTCCCGTTTCACTCTTCGCGACAATATGACAATCGACGTGAACGAGCGTCTCAACGTAAAATTTGATTTTGCGACGAATTTCGGACGACGTAATGCTGTTCCTCTTGCCGCGAGCCTTTTCAATATGATGAATACCCGTGACCCTCTGATTCTCACGCAGTGGTCCAGCGGTGACTATGCCCCGATGACCGGGGGATCTACGAATATCCTTCCGGTGACAGACGGTGAGGGCGGACAAAAGAGAGTGGACAATCTCAGGATAAACGGTGCCGTTTCGCTGAGCTGGTCTCCGTGGAAATGGCTGACTCTGGAGGGAAAAATCGCTCCTCGTCTGGCTGTGTCACACACCCACCTGTTTGAGGACGTGATTCACTATGCTTCAGATGCTTACGGCTCACAGTCTCCGGTGAAGAGCCGTCTGTACAATGAACTGACGGAGTCCCAGACGCAGAACTTCTATATGACTTACCAGGGCACGGCTTCCTTCCATCAGAAATTCGCCGATGCGCACGAGGTGAAAGTCCTTTTGGGAGTTTCGCGTGAGACTATGAGCCAGAGGTATTATTCGGCTTCCAGGCAGAGTCTTCCATATCCCGACTATCCCGTGCTCAATGTAGGCGCCGAGGACGAGACGATGTCCAATGCCGGCACAAGGTCGGAATGGGCTCTCCAGTCATTCTTTGGAAGGGTTAATTACAATTATAAGGAGAGATATCTCATTGAAGGAAATATCCGTTTTGACGGTTCGTCAAGATTTGCCAAGGGCCGGCAGTGGGGTATATTCCCTTCTGTTTCGGCAGGTTGGAGAATAAGTGAAGAACCTTGGATGGCGAGAGCAAAAAAGACTCTCACCGAACTCAAACTGAGGGCATCCTACGGACAGTTGGGCAATCAGAACATAAGTTCGTCAAATTATCCTTTTGCGGAACAGCTTGCAATGGATGTGTATTCCGTAAACGGAGTGCTTGTGCCGATTGCCTACAGAAACACTCTTGCAAACGAAGACATTACTTGGGAGACTTCCGAGATGTTCGATATAGGCTTCGATGCGGCGTTTTGGAATAAATTCAGCCTGACTGCCGATTTCTATCTGAAGAATACCCACGGGATTCTGATGACTCTCAACATCCCTCTTTCTACCGGTCTCAACGCCCCATATCAGAATGCCGGCGAGGTCAGGAACATAGGCTGGGAACTCAGTGCAGGCTATCACGACAGTTGGGGAGACTTCCGCTTCGGGATAGATGCGAACCTCTCCGACGTAATCAATAAAATTACGGATATGAAGGGGCAGTATGAGAGCCGCAGCAACGGGATTATCCGTAATCAGGAGGGCTCGTCAATCAATTCCATCTACGGACTTCAGTGCATCGGGATGGCACGTACACAGGAGGAAGCCGACTGGGTGAACATTAATCTGAGGCAGTTTGGAAAAGACATAAAGCCGGGAGACCTCATCTATGCGGACACCACGGGAGAAGGGGTTGTGACGGATGCGGACAAGACCGTCATCGGCAGCACAGTGCCTCGCTACACCTATGGGGCGACACTCTCCTTCGGCTGGCGGGGGCTGGATTTCAGCGCTTTCTTCCAGGGCGTCGGCAAAGTGGATTCCTATCTGAGTTCCTACTTCGTGCAGCCTTGCATCAACGGAGGTACATTCCGCACGGAACATCTTGACCGCTGGACAGTGGAGACACCTGACGGATTCTATCCGAGAATGTCCTACAAGAGTGAACACAACCGCCAAGTCTCTTCGTTCTGGATGAGGAACGCCTCCTATCTCAGGCTCAAAAACCTCACTCTGAGCTACTCCCTGCCGGAGAAGATACTTAAGAAATGTGTCAAAAAGGTCTCATTCTTCGCTTCCGCCGAGAATCTGTTCACCTTTACGAAATTCTATCAGGGTTATGACCCGGAGGTTGGCTATGACCCTAATGCCCGCGACGGCGTTTCACTTGGAGCTGTCGCAGACAACTATCCGCAGGTGAAAACCTACACATTCGGTGTTGAACTCAAATTCTAAGAAACGATGAAAAAGACATTTATATTTTTCCTTATGGTTCTTATGAGCCTTGGGTGCAGCCTTGACAAACATCCGCTCAATGGTCCATCGACAGTCGGATTTCCTTCTTCAGAGGAGGAGGCAACGGCTGGAACTTATGCCGCCTACCGGGCTGTGGCGACCAATTACGGTCATCTCACGGCGGGTTGGTGGAGAACCATCGACTGCATCAGCGATATAGGCACGGGGCGTGTTGCCAGCGCTGCTGTCCTCCAGCTTACCACATCCACCATTTCGACAGAAAACAAATGGATTGTGTCTTTCTACAAATACTCCTACATCGCAATCGGACGTGCGAACTATGTGCTCGACGGACTCGACAATCTCTCCGGCAAGGTTCCCGAGTCCACGATAGCGTCTCTCAAGGCAGAACTCCTCTGTATCAGGGCTTTCTGCTACGATCAGCTTGTACAGTACTATGGCGCTGTTCCTTACATCGACCACGCCCTGTCCCTCAAAGACAAGAGCTATCCGAGAATGGCGAAGGAGGAGATTGTATCCCGGCTTCTTGAGGATTTGGACGACGCCCTGATTGACGCCCTTCCTCTTGTGTGGCCTTCATCCGAAGGAACCGCCCGTTTCAGCCGGGCAGCCGCATATATGCTCAAGGCGAGAATTTGTCTGAACCACGCCACTCTTTCCAACGGCTATTATGAAAAGGCTGCCGAATATGCCGACAAAGCTATAGCCATTGCACATTCGAACGGCAGCAAACTTGCGGAATATGACCTTAAATACTATCCGACCCACGCGGACGGCGAGCCAAACTGCGCACTCTTCGCTTATGCAGGCGAAAACGACCCTGAGTGGCTCTGGTCTCTCCAATACAACGACCTGACCACTGACCTTTTGACTATCAATGTCTATTACATCGCGCCCCGGACACTGAATGGAGCATCTTGGATGGGACCTTCTCAGGCATTCATAGATGCGATTCAATGCACTGACGGAAAACACATCACCGAGTCACCGCTCTACGATTGGCAAGACCCGTGGAAAAACCGCGACCCGAGGCTCGACCTCTTCTGTGTGCGTGACAATTCCCGTACAATGGGAGTGGAATACTCGCTTGACGTCACTAGGGAAAAGGTGCATGACTACATGGCCGGGACTGATATCGCCAATTCCAATGTGATAGGGAATAAAAGCGAATATGGTCCCAACGGAACTAAAGGTCCCGGAGGTTATCTTTGGCGCAAAGGGTATGACAACGCCTTTTACGGAGCCATCACCGGAGGATCTCGCGAACAGACCAAGGATGCGATTAACAATGGTGTTTTCCGCTTGAGCGAACTCTATCTGATTGCTGCCGAGGCGAGGATTGAAGCCGGAGTGGAACTTGATGTGGCAAAGGAGTATATAGACAGAATCCGCCGCAGGGTGAATATGCCTGATGTCGTGGCCACGGATCAGGCGGGTCTTCGCAGTGCGCTGAGATATGAACGTATGGTGGAGCTTTGCAACGAAGGTTTCCGCTGGTATGACTTGCGTCGCTGGGGTATTGCCGAAAAGGCTATGAATCATGAGATTATGGCTCCGGGACAATCCTCTGCCAAGGCTCCTCGCAATTTCATTTCCAATGCAAAGCCAAGCATAGACTCCGACTGCATCGTGAGCTACTCCGCTGATACTTGGGATGGCAAGCCGAGCAATCTGAGAAAATTCAGCACCTATGTCTTCACTGCCGGTAAGGATGAGTTCTGGCCGATTCCGAAGTCCGAACTGGACTCCAACGATGCTATGGAGCCATCCGACCAGAATCCGGGGTATTAGAAACTATTATGTAAGAGATGAAAACTTCGCAACAATGACTAAAAATTCAGATATGGAAAAGAAAAGAAATTATGAACCTCCTCTTATGAATGAGTTTGGTTTCAATTCAGAAAACGGTTTTGCCATAAGCGGGAACCACAATGCTGATTGTGAGGGCGTGAGTGAAACGAACTATCAATGGTCATAAATCAGTTATATGATGAATGTTATGAGAAAAATACTGCTACTTGTCCTTTTTTCTGTCCTGCCTTTTCTTGGAGCCTGCGAAAAACCTTCTTCGGGGCTTAACCTCAGCGGAATCAGCTCTCCTGTGAGCGGAAGAATCACTTGGTCGGACGGGACTCCGGCTGTCGGGATTCAGGTCAGTGACGGATTTACAATAGTGCGCACAGACAAGGACGGGAACTATAAGATTCCTAAGCGCAACACATACGCATATTGGGTTTATTATTCAATACCTGCCGATGCGGAAATCTCAGTAGGTGAGAACGGTCTGCCGCTTTTTGCACAGAAACTCGACCCAAAGAAGACTGAATATAATTTCAGTCTGAAAAAAATCGCTGTCGAAAAGAAATTCCGCCTGCTCGCGCTCGGAGACCCTCAGGTGAAAGAGAAAAACAACGGAATAGGACGCTTTAACGCTGAAACTGCTCCTGACATAAGGGAATATGTGGCAGGAAAGTCTGGGGATATGCCGACATACGCCGTCACCCTCGGAGACCTCGTTCATAATGAGTGGAATCTCTATCCGGAAGTGACAAAGATGCTCTCACTTGAGAATCTCTCCGTGCCTTGCTTTCAGGTTATAGGCAATCACGACCACGAGTTTTCAGCCTCCGACCCTATCCCGGACCTTGTCGGACAGAGAAAGTTCGAGGCCGCGATGGGACCGGTGAACTACTCTTTCGACAGAGGAAATGTCCACATACTCGTGCTTGACAATATCGTGCATCAGGGCAAGAGCGAGACCTCCTGCAAGGAAGAGCTCTGCGAGAGGGTGATGGAATGGGCGAGGACAGACCTTTCTGCCGTGCCGAAAGAAAAGACCGTGGTTGTTTGTATGCACGCGGGTCTTGAGTACGCCGCTGCGCAGGAACTCTATGAAATTCTTGCGGGTTTCAACTATGCGAGGCTAATCGGCGGGCACAGCCACTACATCCATTATGCCATCGAGAAAGTTGCCGGTAAAACCATCAATATGGACGATGTCGGGACCACCAACGGAGTGGACTGGTGTGCGACGGTCTGCGGAGGAGGGGAGCCGATGGGCTATGCCTCCTATGAGTTTGAGGATGGAAAACTCAAAAGCCATATATACAAGGCTGTGGGGCATCCTGAGACTTATCAGATAAGGCTCTACCATCCGGCGGATTTTCCGGAGTTTGAATATCAGGTCAAGAGCGACAAACCTCGAATCTATAAATTCGACGTTCCCGGAAATGACTATGTCGTAGCGAATATATGGAACGCCACGACTGAATGGAGTTTTGAAGTCTGGGAAGACGGAGCGAAAGTTTCGGACGCGCTTGTCCAAAAGAAAATGTATGATGCCTGGTCCTGCTGGTATTTCTACAAGGTCCTCGCTCGCAACACATACAGCTATTCCCGCAAACCTCAGCATATGTACTATCATAAACTGCACAATCCGGGGGCTTCGGACATCAAAGTGGTGGCACGCGACCCTTACGGACATACTTTCGAACAGACGCTCTTCACCACAAGGGCCGAATCGGATTATCCCGCTCCGCCTATGCACTGACCTCTGTAAGCTGTAGTTTCTAAACTTAAAATTTATTGAAAATGAAAACACGAAATTTGATATTTACCTCCGGACTGTTCTTCTCTATGACGTTCGCATTGCTTTCCTGTGCGAAAGTCCAGTCTCCGGAGCCATCCCCTGAAAGCCCGGCTGAAAATCAGGAACAGTCCGGAAAAATTGAAATGGAATTCTCCGCCATAAGCGAAGCCGGGACAAAAACCGCGCTTGGAGAACTTTCAGAAGGACTACGTCCCATAACTTGGGTGAAAGATGATGAAATAAAGATATACTTCAACGAATCGTTCACCACCTCGAAAGCTCTTTCAGATGGTGCCACAACCACTTTCAAGGCAAATGTGGATGAAGCCCCGGCCTATTATGCGGTCTATCCTTCTTCTGTGGAAAGTTCCCTTACAGATGGAAGTGTCAGCGTGACAATACCGGCAAAACCTGTGGCCTCAAAAGATTTCGGTTCCATCCATTATGCGGCTGCAATTGCTAAAGACGGTAATCTGTCCTTCAAGAATCTCTGTGGATTCATACGTTTTGAAATAAGGAATCCTGAAATCCGAAGCCTGATTATTCGTGGTGCCGGTGATCAACTGCTCGCCGGAAAAGTGAGCGTAAGCTTTGATGAGAACGGAAATATCGGGACTCCGAGCATATCCGGAGGAAATTCGAGGATTATTGCCACTGTTGCCGGAGCGGGAGTATATTATATTCCTGTGCTTCCGGGTATCAACCTTGCGAATGGCGTCGGTTTCCGTTTCTATAAGGAAGGGGATAATGCTATCGAGACCGGAGTTTTCAGCCTTACGCCTCTTTCGGTCAGCCGCAGTGGGATTGTGGACCTCGGCTGCATTGACGAGCGGATTGTGACAGACTGGTATATTGCTCCGACTGCTCAAGGCACTGGTGACGGGCTGTCTGCGGAAAATGCTGCAGCGGGAGTTACATTCCTCAGGAGACTTCTTGCGCAGGATGACACCAACGACAAGACCAAGGGCGGTTTGGCAAAGGGCTATGGCTGCATCGGAGTCAAAGTTCACGCGGCTGCGGGAGAATATGATTTTGGAGGAGAAGAAATTGTTGTCGCTTGGCCAAAACATACTTCGGCAGTGGGTACGACCATAGAAGGTGCTCCCGGAACTCTGTTCAAAAACAGCGGAAACTCCCGCTTTTTCAAGCTCGGGGCCAGGGCCGCTCTGACTTTCAACAACCTGCGCTTCACGGGCGGCAAGGCTGATATGGGCGGCGCTCTGTATCTTGGCGGAGACGATGCCACGATAAAATGTGACGGATGCGTATTTGACGGAAATCTCGGCAGTGCCGTCTATCTGAACAAAGCTTCGGCTTCCGCTTGGTTCAATTCCTGTGTATTCACGGGGAACAATTCAACTCCGAACAGCAGTCAATATATCGGACGGGCAGTTTTGACAGTGATGGGGGCTGCGACTTTTTTCAATAATTGTACTTTCGGGGAACAGGTTGCTCCCCAAGCTTCCCAAGCGTATTTTTTTGGCGACATTGAGATTCGCTCGGGAGAACTGATTTTTGCCAATTCGACGATGATTGGTTCGGCTTCGGGTGGAATCTTGCGGGTTCACCCGGGAGGTGGGAACGCTTTGTATCTGAATAGTCTTGTCATAAACAAGAAGGATCCGAAGGCAATAAACTATAATAGTGAAAAAGGCACATTCATTTCCCGTTATGTGATTTCCGGAACGCCGCAAAACAAATACAAAACATATATTGACGGTACCCCTTCCGACACAGACATAGCAAATGTCAAATACGCCGACATCGGCAGTCCGGCTTTTGACGAGACTGACTTGGTCTATAAATGGGACGGAAAACTCACCGGCTACGACAAGAGAATTTCAGCGACAGACGCGGCGGAACTGATAAAGACATCAAGCCCTGAATTCCACTCTTGGTTGAACAGCATAAACGCGCTTGACAAGGACCAACTCGGAAATCCGCGCAGCCCAAACAACCGTCAGGGCTCCTGGTGTGGAAACTGAATAATCCTATATAAACTACCTTGAAAAACTTCTTGGATTTCTGCCTTGCCTCTCTCAGGCATAGCAGAAATCCAAATTTTTTGTCAATTTATAAAGTCCGTGTCTTGAATGACGATTTCTATTGCAACAGCCATTTCCATACCGGCATTATTTCAATCTTACCCGATTTGTCTTCAATTTCCCCGGATTCGTCATTCGTCAGTATCCTTCAAAATGTACTTTGAACTTTGCGCTGTTTTTTCAAACTGTGGCTTTGAACTTTGCGCTATTTATGCGTCAATGTGATTTCAGGAAGAATTATCGCAGTTTCGAGATATTTGGAGGCTCCGTTTGTTTTGTCGGGATTCTCATAGTGCCAAAAAAGAAGGAAACGGATTTTGGCGGATGAAATATCGTAACCACGATTTCGGAGGAGTGATAATTTGTTTCTGAAAGCCTCGGAAAATCTCGCTACCGGTTGGGAATAGCCGTTGGTCGTTGTGTATATACGGTCCTCAATCACATTGAGGGCATCTCCGGAGCGGAGTTTTGATATTAAAGCCAACTTGCCTTTGAAAAAGTCAAGATACAGGTCTTTGTGAGACAGGTGTAGAAGAATCTCGTCAGGTTCAGGATAAGAGTTGTAATCATCCTCAATAGCCGTTCCTTGGATTTCTGCGAAAACATTTCCGTCAAAATGAATGGACAGATTTGTCTTTGCCCTTGTGATGCCGACATATATGGCGCGCTTTTCCTTGTCTGTGAGTTGTTTAATATCCTTGAGTACAAGGAATACATTGTCAAATTCACGTCCTTTTGACTTGTGTATTGTCGAGACTACTATTTCGTCTTTTTCCGCATTTTGGAAATCTCCGATTTCTGATTCGCAGAGGAAATTGAAAAGATCGGACATATACCTGTTTTGCGGATACTCTTTTTCAAATGCGCCGATGCAGGTTTGGACGATGTCAAGACTCTCACTTGTGGAATACCTGCTTTCCACAGAATTCTTTGTATGTTCCCAAACAGTCTCAGGAATAATAGTGGAGCAATTGGAATTCAGTTCCGCATAGAAATCGTGAAGCTCTGCCAAATCAAAAAGCCTGAAACCTTCATTTGATTGAATCATACGGGCTTTCAGTCCTCTTTGATTGAGCATTGCGGATATCATAAGCGCATCGTCATTGGTCACGGTCAGCACAGCTGTGCATCCCGGAAGCCCTTGTTCGAGAATGTCATTTACCACGGCCTGTCCATAACTGCACGGGGTATGGCGTATAATCCTTACTTTTCCCTCTCGTTCAGCGACTGCCCGAATTGCTTCAGTTTTCAATCGGTACTTGATTGTACGGGCGAAAGTATTTGCCAAATTAATGACAGAACTCCCGCTTCTGAAATTGTCGAGCATATTATAAACGGTGGCCTTAAAATCATTTATTAACATTCCCATATATTTCGAGTCAGAACCACGGAACTCATAAATATTCTGGTCATCATCGCCTACCGCAACGACACGAATGTCGTCATTGTTACGAATCAGTTCGCGTACAAGCGCAAATTCATCCTCTCCCATATCCTGTGCTTCGTCAATCACAAGGATGGATTTTGTAATCCGACTTCTTTCGACCTGACTGCCCATTATCGCATTGACAGCTTTGTTTACGACATTTTCCGAGTCGTCGATGGAGCCGATTCTACCCAAAAGGTCAAAACAATAGGAGTGAAAAGTCCGGATTTCCACATATTCTGCCGCATTGCCAATCAAATCTCTGAGTCTTTTGCGGAATTCAGTGGCTGCGGCTCTGGAAAAGGTCAGCATCAAAAGTTGTTCGGACTTCACGTCTTCCATAAGAATCAATGAGGCAAGTTTTCTCACGAGTACATAAGTCTTTCCGCTTCCAGGACCTGCCGGCACGACAATGAAACGTGAATCTTTGTCATTGATTATAGCCGACTGGGATTCTGTGAGACTGCCGAATATTTCCCGATACTTTTTCGGACTGACGTTCCTGTCCAATTCTCCTTGTTCGCGACTGTCGAAATATTTCTTGACAAATGCCTTGAAATCCATCACAAAGTAGTCGTGGACAAATTCCAAAGCAGCTCTTTCGTCAGACACCATCATATTGGCATATTTCCCCACGATGTGAATCTGTTGAATGCGCTGCCGATAGAAAGCGTCTAGATTCATATAATCCTCTTTCCTATAGCGACTTCTGTTGTCGTGATTGAGCCTTTCAATCTGAAGTTTGTTATATAGGACCATAAACCCGCCTTCAATACTCATAATTCCGATTTTGGCGAGATAGAGAAGTGTATCTTCGACGTCCTGAATACCTGCCTTGATGTCGTTGAAAATTGAAATCTCCCTGTTGAAGTCTTCCATAAGTCCCACAAGGGAGAATTGTACGAAAACTTCATTTGACAGAACGTCACGAACGCCAATATTTCGGAATCTCTCAACTATGAAATGTGACAAACTACTTCTGAGTTCAAACTTTTTTTTGAAAATATTTGTGTCAATTTTAGGAATGATGTGGATATAGTCCTCTGAAAGTGACTTTTTCTCAATGTAATCCTTTATCGTCCAGTAAAAAAGCAGGGTTCGGATATCTTTTACATTGGATTTTGCGATTCCTACGGATTGTGCATTTTCGTTAAGTTCTTTTATTCCGTATTGTGTAGTCCCGGTGCTCTCTATTGCGGTAATGAGAAAACTCTCGAGAGAGAGCATCGCATCAAGTCTTGCAGAAAAAGACGGACGGAGATAAGCGGACATATCATCGTCTTTGGCGAGGATACTGCAAGCCTGCATCTTCTCAACTGCCCTGACGACTTTCCCTATTTCAATTCCGAGCATATCGGACAGGTAGTCAATCCTGGATTCGGCGGCGGTTGTTCCGGCCTTGGCACGGCTTCGTTCCGAAATCAGGGATTTGACAATGCGTACAGCATCCTGTTTTTCTTCTTCCGCAAAACTGTCGGATTTTCTGATGATTTCCGCAGCCTCATCCAGATTCTTTGGAACAATGCTTGTCGCATATATTCTCGGACTGTTCATACCGCGCTTTACATAGCCGGCATTTTCCAATGCGGCGATTGCGCTTTTTACCTTTGTCTCAACATCCCGGATTTCATCCCAACCTGCTTTGCGAGCTACTTCAAGGGCAGAAATACTGATTGTGTCGCGTTTTTGAGTCAAGCCTTTGATTGCTCTCCAAATTTGGTTTATTTCGCTGAATGTCAGCTTTGTCTGGTTGAGGAGAACAAAATGGCGGTTGAGGTCGTCATCATTAAACAGCACATAGCAATCCGCTTCCGAATGGACATCGCGTCCGGCTCTGCCTGCTTCCTGAATGTAATTCTCAAGAGAATCAGATATTTCAAAATGTACGACAAGACCGACGTCACTTTTGTCCACGCCCATTCCGAAAGCGGATGTCGCCACAATGATGCGCACCCGATCATTTATGAAATCGTCTTGATTCTGCACTTTTACCCTTGTATCCATCTGCCCGTGGAAGGCTCTCGCATTGAGCCCGTCCCGAACAAGTCTCGCTGCAATTTCTTCGGCCGCTTTTGTCCTTGTAACATAGACAATAGAGGGACAAGAGCTCTCTGAAAGAAGTTCCCTAAGTGTCTGATACTTTTCTTCTTTGTCTGCGCGGTACAAAACTGTGTAGTGCAGATTTGTTCGTGTTGCGTCTGTAGTGAAACGTTTGAGGCGGAGTCCGAGGTTATCGTAGAAATAGTCCGTGATGTCACTGATAACTTTCGGCTTTGCAGTAGCTGTGAAACAAGAAACCGGAATCGGATTCTCAAGACCTTTTGCCTCTTGAATGGATTTTATGAAATCTGCGATATGAAGATACTCAATTCTGAAATCCTGACCCCAAGCGGAGAAGCAATGCGCCTCGTCAATCACAAATCTGGATAAAGTCCGGGACATCAAAATCTTCTCGATTGTTTTTGAACGCAGTTGTTCCGGAGCAATATAGAGCATCGAAGCTTCTCCGTTCCTCACCCTTTCCAAGGCGTTTCTCCTTTCTACAGGCGAGAGAAGTCCGTTTATATACACAGCATCTGAAATACCTTTTTTCTCAAGATTTTCAACTTGGTCTTTCATCAGGGACTGAAGGGGTGAGATGACGATTGTAAGCCCTCTGACAGTTTCTCCTGTGACAAGAGAAGGCAGTTGGAATGTAAGAGATTTGCCGCCTCCGGTTGGGAAGATGGCAAGTAGGGATTCACCTTCAATAGCTGCGCGAACAGCATTTTCTTGGAGTGGTTCACCGTTGAATTTTCGGAAATGTTCGTAACCGAACCATTTTTTCAATGCTTTTTCCGGATTAAAAGCGGAAGAACAGTACTCACAGTCCGACTTGCCACAATTCTTGTTTCTTAAGAGGTATATTATTTTCTCTACTGCGGGATAATTCTTTAAAACCCACGCAGGAGTTATCGAATTTCTGTCGCGAGTGAGAATGACTGCTGTCGCATATGCGAACTCAACGGGATGCTTTTTAACGAGGCTTTCGATTGCGGCATTACTGCATACAAGGGAAGAAAGTGTCGTCAGAATGCTTTCCGATAGGCTCTTACGAAGAAACATAGGTCTCCATCCAGGTGAATAATCCGCAGATTTGTAGAAATCGTGAAAATGGGCGTCACCGGAAGTTAAATCATAATACAGCAATTGCCGCGATTCCGGAAGATTTCGGAATGCGCTGATTTCGTCTTCGTATAGAATTTTTGCTTTCTTGGCATCACTTAGTGGATTGTTCAACTCCTCCGAATCAATCTTGTCGTCCTTCATCAATCGGTGATATGGTCTTGTCGGAAAAAGCAGAGGTGAAAGGTACAGAGTATCAATGATTTTATAATCCTTCTTAAGGAATGGGCGAATGAATTTAAGGTCGTGCTCAAGAATATTATGACCGCAAAGATAATCGCAGTCGCCGATGAAATCTATGAAGTCGGCAATGTGGGCGGAATGGAATGACGAGTCGCCTTTAATGGCGCCCAAATCGAGAATCTTTCCATTTCCGCTGACTTCAATGTCTATGAATGCAATCTTTCCCACCGGTCAGTGAAAATCAAATCTTTATCTTTCTGTCTCGACGGATTTTCCAAACAAAGAAAATCACGAGCGAAAGGACGAATGTCACGGAACCTATTGCGTAATTCCAGCTGTTTGGGAGATTGAAACCGATTTTTGCGATGCAGAGGTAGGTGGTGCAGACGGCTGTCATAAAGGCTGCGGGGAAAAGGGTCAGAAGGTAGGCGGAAGACCCTGCTCCTTTGGATTTGACGAGGTAAGCCGTTGCAGTCCAGAGCATAAACACGGCAAGAGTTTGGTTAGCCCAGCCGAAATAGCGCCAAATAACATTGAATCCGTCTTCATCTGCAATGTTGTACCAAAGCAGCAGGACGGCGATTGCAAAAAGCGGGATGCTGATTGCCAGGCGGTTGCGTATCGGTTTTTGCTCCAAGTGAAGGAAATCCGCCACAATGAGGCGGGCACTGCGGAATGCTGTGTCGCCGCTTGTGATAGGGGCTGCCACAACTCCGAGCACTGCGAGAATGCCACCGAAAATCCCCAGCCAGCTTTTCGATACACTCACAACCACTTCAGGAGCGGCAGCACTGAGCGAGGACCCCACAGCCTCGGCACCTCCGTCAAAGAAAAACCAAGATGAAACTGTTGCCCAGATGAGCGCAACCACACCTTCAGTGATCATTGCTCCGTAGAAAACAGGTCTTCCGAGTTTCTCGTCTGTGAGGCAGCGTGCCATCAGCGGACTTTGTGTGGCGTGGAAACCGCTCACGGCTCCGCAGGCAATAGTGATGAATAGGCAAGGGAAAATAGGCTGGCCGCTCAAAAGCCCCTCACTTTCACCAAGATTTCCGATTCCGTCCCAGAGCTCCGGGAGTGAGGGCCACTTCACAAAGAGGCAGACCATTAGAGCCACTGCCATAAACAGAAGCGCAAATGCAAAAACAGGGTAGATGCTACCTATTATCTTATCCACCGGAAGCAGGGTCGCCACAAGGTAGTAGAGGAAAACGACCCCTACCCAAATCATTATCGCGGTAGTGGACCCGTCACCGGCAATATCTCCGAGTATCAGCGCCGGACTGAAGACGAAAACTGTTCCCACCAGCATCAGAACGATGATTGAAAAGGCAAGAATAAATTTCTTTGTTCCGTTTCCAAGGTATTCTCCCACAATGTCAGGCAGTCCGGTCCCGCCGCCACGAATCGAAAGCATCCCAGTGAAATAGTCGTGAACCGCACCGGCAAAAATGCATCCGAAGACTATCCAAAGATAAGACGCCGGACCGAATTTAGCCCCCATAATGGCTCCGAAAATAGGACCTGTCCCGGCGATGTTGAGGAACTGGACCATATAGACTTTCCACGCAGGCATAGGCACATAGTCCACCCCGTCCGCCTTGCTAAGTGCCGGGGTTTTCCTCGAAGAATCAATCCCAAAGATGCGTTCCACGAGCCTGCCATAAAGAAAATAGCCCAAAAGCAGGGCAAAAAGACTGATTAGAAAAGAGAACATTGTGGTTATTGTTTTACGTACGAACCTTCCTCCGGTTTTTCCCTCCGATTTTTTCAAAGAGACACAAAATTAGCAAATTTTTCACAACCGGGCTTCTCCTAAAGAAATATTTATGGAAATCAGAAACCTAAAAGAACAAACTGCTTTGGATTTGTCTCGCGCAACTGCCACCACTGCTTATTGACTGAGTCTCTTACTTCATGAATCTAAACGCTTTATCCAGACACTTCTTCTTTTGCTCCAGATTCGGATGAACGTACAGATTCAGTGTAGTCCCGATGTTCGAATGACCCAGCAACACGCTAACTGTCTTGTAGTCACAATTGCTCTCGATACATCTGGTCGCAAAACTATGCCTCAGTCCGTGGAACTTGATTTCCGGTATCCCGAGCTTGCGCATCAACGCTTTGTAATAGTTGCGGTAAGTCCGTGGCTCAATCGGCTTATTCTCATTGCTTAGGATGTAGTAAGCAGGGTTGACAATTCCGCACAGAGGCTTTATCATCTTCATCAAATTGCCGGTTATGGGAATGTCACGAACAGAATTTGCGGTTTTCGGCATTCCCTCTATCAGAACGGTCCTTCTGGGCTCTTCGTCCATCACGTACACTCGCTCCAACGTCCGCCGCACGTGGATAACCCGCTCACGGACATCAATATCCTCCCATTTGAGCGCACAGATCTCCCCAATTCTCAGTCCCGATGACAAGCAGACATACACACCCAGGTTCTTGAACGTGAAATTGCCTTGGATGTAGTTCATAATCTTCCGGTGATTTTCAATGCTGAGCACCTCAATGGCATCCTTGTTCTGCGAGGTAGGGTAGTGAAGCTGCCAGTCCGGCTTCCAGTCAAGGCCGAGTTTAGCTCCGTATCTGACAACCATCTTCAGCACGATTACGATGTCCCTCACCGTCTTCTGACGCATGCCTGACTCCAGTTTGTTGAATACGAACCCTTGAACATCATCCTCGCAGATGGTTGTGTTGCCACCGAACGCAGGCAGGATGTGATTCTCCAGGATTAAGATGTAGGCAGCATAAGTTGACTGCTTTACATACTGTTTCTTCTCCCTCTTCCAGAGGTCTGAAACTTCTTTGATTGATTTCTCTGTCATAATAAATGTGTTAAGTATTAGAGAATATACTAAACGAACTCAAATGTTCCAGCTTTGAGATTTCCGGAGTTCAGCGGGGAGTGGGAGAAGGTCAAATTAGGTGATTCTTGTACATTCTTCTCTGGTGGTACTCCGCCATCATCCAGAAAAGAATATTATTGTGGAGACATCCCATTTATCAGGTCTGGAGAACTTCACTCTGATTCGACAGCATTGAGCATTACAAAGGAAGCGTTTGCCTCATGTTCTGCTAAAATGGTAAATAACGGAGATTTGCTTCTTGCGTTATATGGGGCTACAAGTGGTGATATTTCCATTAGTAGAATCAACGGAGCCATTAATCAAGCGATATTATGTATTCGTCCCAAACACCTGAATACATACTTCATTAAATCGCTATGGGAGAGTCATAAAAAACAGATTCTTGAGACTTATCTTCAAGGAGGACAAGGAAATCTGTCATCTGAAATTATTAAGAATATATCTTTCATGTTCCCAAACATTGAAGAGCAAAACAAGATTTCTGAACTCGTTCGTAAGATTGACAAGAGAATCGAAACTCAAAGCAAGATAATTGAGGAATTAACCACCTTAAGGTCTGCACTTCACCATCAAATCATGAGAAATGGATTGGCTGATGGCAGTTGGGAGCAAAAGCGTCTCTCAGAAGTCCTATTAGAAAGGACTGAACTCAACAGTAAGGAATATGCTGTTCACTCAGTGTCTGTATCAAAAGGCATTGTGAATCAGATTGAATACCTTGGCAGATCATTTGCGGCGAAGGACACCTCGAAATACCATGTGGCCTATCCTGGTGATATTGTATATACCAAAAGCCCTACGGGTGAGTTCCCTTATGGTATTATCAAGCAGAGCCATATTTCAATAAAGGCGGCAATATCACCGCTGTATGGCGTGTATGTTCCTTTGTCTCAAGAGATAGGCTACATCATTCATAATCATTTTTTATCAGCAAAGAATGCGCTCAACTATTTGCATCCTCTTATCCAAAAAGGCGCAAAGAATACTATAAATATAACCAATCAGCGCTTCCTGCAGAATTCCATCCCTCTTCCTTCGAATCAGAATGCTGCAGTTTTATATTCCAAAACTATCAAGGCTGTTTCAGACAAGATTGCATTAGAAATTTCTGTCCTTGATAAATTACAGCTTCAGAAAAGTCATTTCTTACAGACTATGTTTATATAAACATCTGCTCTAAAAGACCTTGCTTTTGAAACTGATATAGGTCAAGGATTTTTTCTTCGTTGTCTATCTTTGAAGAATAGCTTGACAATAATTTATAAATAGTCTTTTGTCGTTCAAGTGTTGGAAAACGATACTTTGCCTTCATGAAGTCTGTTTTCTGAAGATTGTATCGTGTACTTCCCTGAGCAAACGGGAGAATGAACTTTCTAAAGCTTTTTGTAGAGACCAGCCAAGATAAGTATGGCGGATATACAAGGTCCGTCCTTGTTATATGAATGCCAAATGCGAAGCTATTGAGATACAAGTGTGATTCGCTTCCCAAATACACAGACCCAATACCGACTTCCTCTGGTGTTTCTGATGATAATGTCATCAATAGATCACCATAGTGAACGGTATTCTGAGCCTCATTTTCACGAATCTGAACATATTCAAACTGGTTTTCATCAATGACGTCATTCGCAAAGATATTTGTATAAGGAACGAATGGATATCCAGAACCAAAGTCTTCACTAGACTTACCTGACAAACCTGAGTAGCATTCTCCTACATCATTGAACGACATTTCTTGGAAAGAATCACAATCATAGTATAACGACTCACTTAGCGCACTCCTTAGAGTCTTGAGTTCCTCAATTATCTTGCTTTGAGTAGAAATACGTTTTTCTAACAATGAAATAAGCTTTGATATTTTTTTCTGTTCTTTGATAGACGGAACACCTAATGAAAATGATGAAATATGTTGCTTATCTCCTCTTGGCATTTTAACTCCCTTTGCTCCAGACATTACGTAAGATATAAATCCATCGTTTGCTAAGCAACAATATAGAAAAGCAGAATCTACTTTTTCATTCCGTGTGCGGAGTGACAGGACATCTGTACTACAGCCGCCATTTCTATCAGCCATCCATATTTTTCTTAAATATGGGCGGATATTTGAGATCAAGATGTCTCCAATTTGAAACTCTACGGCAGTACTTGAAGATGGAAGAGATATTGCTTCCTTGATTCCTGTAAAGTCTTGTTGCATGTTCTCTGTAGAAACATAATTATCAGTAGATAATGTCTCTATCTTGACACGATCTTTTGAAAATGAGGCCAAGTCTGCGAGTTGGAGTGTTTCCCACTCCCCGCTGAACTCCGGAAATCTCAAAGCTGGAACATTAGGACCAGTATGTTTGTTATTGTTTGCCATAGAGATCCGTTTTAGTCGATAATACCAAGTTCTTTGAGATATACGTCAATCTGGGCGTCCAGATCGGCACGCTTTGCTTCCAGGCTCTTTATCTCGGCCATTACAGCCTTGATGTCAATCTCTTCTTCCTCCTCGAAAGTGTCGACATAGCGGGGGATATTGAGATTGTAACCGTTGTCCTTGATTTCTTGGAGAGATGCACAGTGGCTGTACTTCTCAATCTCGGCACGGTTGCGGTAGGTCTCGATAATCTTCCGGATGTGGTCTTCACGGAGTTTGTTCTGGGTCTTGACCTTCTCGAACTCCTTGCTGGCATCAATGAAGAGGATGTTGTCATCATCCTTGCGGCATTTCTTCATTACTAAGATACAGGTAGGGATGCTCGTACCATAGAAGATATTGGCAGGCAGGCCAATGATTGCGTCAATGTAGTTCTTCTTCTCAATGAGGAACTGACGGATCTTGCCCTCGGCTGCTCCGCGGAACAGAACTCCGTGAGGGGCAACACAAGCCATTGTACCGCCTTCATTGAGGTGATAAACCATATGCAGGATGAAGGCGTAATCGGCTTTTGACTTTGGAGCCAGAACACCGGCTTTGCTGAAACGGTCATCGCTGTTGAACTTGTCCGCTGCCGACCAAATGGCAGAGAAAGGTGGATTTGCGCCCACCGCATCGAACTGTCTGTCTCCGAAAGCATCTGCCTCAAGGGTGTCACCATTCTGGATATCGAAGTCGCTGTACTTCACTCCGTGAAGCAGCATATTCATTCGTGCAAGGTTGTATGTGGTGTTGATTTTCTCCTGGCCGTAGATGGCGTCTGCCTTACCGAGTTTCTGGGTCTGGAGAAGCAGGGAACCTGAACCGCAGGTGGGGTCATACACTGTGCGAAGACGTGTCTTGCCTGTTGTCACAATCTCTGAAAGGATGCGGCTGACTTCCTGAGGAGTATAGAACTCGCCGGCCTTCTTTCCGGCACCTGCCGCGAACTGACCAATCATATACTCGTATGCGTCACCGAGGATGTCGATATCGCTTGCCTCGCTGAGACCGAAGTCAATGCCGTCAAGGGCTACAAGCACGTCGCTGATGAGCTTGTTCTTATCATCGGCAGTCTTGCCAAGCTTAGGTGATGCGAGGTCTATATCAGAGAAAAGGCCGCCGAAATCGTCGCCACTCTCCTGACCTATTGTGCTGTCCTCAATCTTCTTAAGACTACGCTCCAGCTGGGGAAGAATGTTTTCCTTCTTGTTGATAGCCTCAATGATTGAAGAATACAGATACTCTGGCTCGATGAAATAGCCGAGGTCATCAATACAGATTCTTTTGATCTCTGCCTTGAGGTTATCATCGTTGCTTGCCCACGCCTGCTTATAGCTGATGCCGTCCTCGCTGAGTTGATCGTCGATGTAAAGCTCAATCTTCTCGGAAAGGTATTTGTAAAAAATGAAGCCAAGGGTGAAATACATAAAGTCACCGGCGGTCATATTCCCTCTCAAAGTGTTGGCTACCGCCCACAGTTGGGTGCGGAGTTTTTGCTGCAGTTCTTCGCTCATATTATGTCTGTCTCTTAATCCCAGTTAAACAAATCTATAATCTCACGCATCTTCTCCAATATGCGTTTTACCTTTGCGGAGCGCAGCATGAGACCCATCTTGGTCTTGCGTACTGCGTCCTGTATAATCTCGGGCTTCTCACGTCCCAGATAGTCGTATTCTGCAATGAAGTTGCATAGGGCTTCCTCTTCTACACCTTCATCCGCGGCAAGGTCCTGCACGGCCTTGTTCTTCATCTTGAGAATGTAGCGCTGCAGACGGCCTTCGAGATCCATTGTGCCATCGGCTTTTGCCTTCCTGAAGCCTTCCTTGTCATTATCAACCTCCTGTTTGATGAAGCTGTCAATGAGCAAGGTCTTCTTGCGCATTGTGGCATCCTTGATCATAGTGTCAAGAATCTCCTGACGCTTCTTCTCGTAGTCCTCGTCACTTGGATTGAGGTCGCTGATCAGTGAAAGGATGTAAGCCACGTTCACCACATCACTATGGAGCAGTTCAAGACAGAAGTCAATATCCTCAATGCTCTGGTCGCCGTACTGAATCTCCTGCTGGCCATCGTGGAGTATGCCGTCGTTTTCCTCTTCCGGCTTGATGAAGCCTACGGTCATATCGAGGTACTTTGAACGATAATCGTTGTAGTCCTGCTCGCTCAGGACAAGACCCGGGTCATCGTTGTCGAAATCCTCATATATCTGAATCTCCGCGCGTTTCTTGATGATTTCTCGGAACGCGAGGAGGAATTTCTTTTTGTCGTATTCACTCTTGAGTGCATCCACAGAAGCCATTGTAGGATAGTGCTCCAGAAATGAAATTGAGAGCTCGTTCAGCTGCTTCTTCACTTCCTTGAATGGCGGTCTGGTTACAGCTTCAATGCCACCCTGGCTGAACAGTTTAATTGAAGAATCTACCTTGTCCTTCAGGTCGCGGAAACAGAGAATCTTGCCGAAACGCTTCTTCTCATTCAGTACTCGGTTGGTACGGCTGAACGCCTGAAGAAGTCCGTGGTACTCCATATTCTTGTCCACATACAGAGTGTTGAGCTTCTTGGCATCGAATCCTGTAAGGAACATACCCACCACTAACAACAGGTCAATAGGCTCTTGATCCGCTTTGCGCTTCTTCATTCGCTCATTGATATCATCGTAGTAGTTCTGAAAATTGTCGGTTGTGAATGCTGTTCCAAAGTTGCGGTTATAGTCATCCATAATCTCCTGAAGCTCGTCAGAAGCCACGTTATCGGCCTCAAAGCCCTGGTTCATACCGGTCTTGGCATCATCCTGGCTTGAGTTCGGTGCGTATGTAAAGATGGCGGCAATCCTGATTTTCGGATTGAGCTCCTTGAAAATTTTGTAATACTTCAGAAGCATCGGCACGCTCTGTACGGCAAAGAGTGCATTGAACTCACCACCGTATGTTGATTTGCTGAAGTTATTCAGGATAAATCCGGCAATCTCCTTCATCCTGATGTCGCTCATCTCGTCTGCATCCAGCTTTCCGTTGTAGTACTCGACAAGGAAGCCCAGAACATTCTCATCCGCGATGGCGTCTTTGATCATATACTTGTGCAGGCACTCGCCAAACACATCATGTGTGGTAAGATCCTGCTTCGCGTTCTCTGCGAAGATAGGTGTGCCGGTAAATCCGAATATCTGCAGGTTTCTGAAGAAGTGTACAATGTTCTTGTGACACTCTCCAAAGTGACTGCGGTGGCACTCATCAAAGATCATCACAACCTTCTTGTCTCGCATACTTTCGATGCGCTTGCTGTAGTAGTCCTTCTTGACTGCCGTATTCAGCTTCTGTATGGTTGTGAGAATGATTTTCTTATCGGAATTGAAACGCTTGATAAGTTCGTAAGTGTCCTCGGTAGCATCAACTGCCCCAGGCTCAAAGGCTTCATACTCGGCCTGTGTCTGTGTATCGAGGTCATGACGGTCAACAACAAATAGTACCTTATCTATCCCGTCAAGCTCAGATACCAACTGGGCGGCCTTGAATGATGTGAGTGTCTTACCTGCGCCGGTCGTATGCCAGATGTATCCGTTCTTGTTGGTGTTCTGAACCCTGTCCAGAATCTCCTCCACCGCATAATATTGGTAAGGTCTCAGGACCATCAGACATTTGTCGCCCTCGTGAAGAACGATGTACTTGCTGATCATCTTGCCAAGCGTGCACTTGTCGAAGAAATCAGCGGCGAATGTACTCAGGTCGTTTACGGCCTCATTGTTCTTGAGAGTCCAGTTGAAAGTGAACTTGTAGCCACAGTTCGGATTATTTGCGAAGTAGCGGGTGTTCACGCCGTTGGAAATGACGAATATCTGAATGTAATCGAAAAGGCCGTGGAAAGAGGTCTTGTGATAACGCTGAATCTGATTGTAAGCCTGCTTGAGTTCCACACCACGTTTCTTTAGCTCTATCTGAATAAGCGGAAGACCATTCACGAGGATGGTCACGTCATATCTGCAGGTCTTGCGGCCTTCAACTGTGATCTGGTTGGAAACCTGGAACTCGTTCTGGCACCAATGGTTCCTGTCAAGGAACTCTACCCATACACGTTTGCCGTCCTCTGTCTCCAGAGGGAACAAGTCACGGAGTTTTTTGGACTTCTCGAACAGAGTGCCACCCTCAAGGTGGATGCAGATTCTTTCAAACTCCTTATCGGTAAATCCAGTCTTTCCGACGGCAGCCAGCTCTTTGGCATTATGCTTCTCAAGCTGCTTCTTGAAGTTTGCATACAGATTTATCTCCTCCTTCAGTTCCACATACTCATAGCTCATATCTTTGAGGGTGGCAATCAAACCATTTTCAAGTGCCTGTTCGCTCTGTGCTGTCATAGTTTTACTCCTTTTAGATTCTTTTTCTCAGTTCAGAGAGAACCTCACCCAATCCTTGCGGAAGGATGGATTTGTGAGAATATAGACATAACCTTTTACTGATTCCATTATATGAAATGATTTGAAAATCACCTTGCAACAGCCTACAAAGTTACGATATTTCTGCAATATTGGCTATTCAAATGCCGATACCTGTTTTCCACACATTTTTGTGTTTTAGTGCGTTTTAATGTGTGCGTGGAAATAGAAGGTTGCTGACTGACCCTTGCAGCAAATTACCGGCAAATTAAATTTATTTTTCAGTCGTATTGAATACCAATGTGTTAGCATTGTTTTTTAAATCTATCATCGGTATCTCAGCAAATTACCGGCAAATTAAACTTATGCCCAAATGGGTATATACTTCATATATCGTTTTGCCGTATCAGGATCAATGGGCTTAATCAGTTTTTCTCCAACTGACTCTTTTATCAGTCTTGAAATACTTCCTGCAGAAGTCTCCTTTACGCCAAACCTATCTCTAAGCGACTTATTGGTTAGAACTTCACCTTGTACATACATAAGGCAAGCATGGAGGTAGCAAGACCATAGTTTTTCTTCCATCGGAATGTTACTAAACTCTATCTTAGAGAAAAGAGTAACCTTGGTGCTATCTTGGAAAACATCAATGCGAGGTGCTGGAAGAAATTGCGCCTCGCATGCCAGCACCATTCTGTCCCACCCGCGACCAAGTTCTTCACACATCTTCAATCGTCGCATAAGGGAAGCCAGCTTTTCATTTCGAGACTTCGGAGGGTTGTCGATGATACGAAGAACATCTACCAATGGGGTGCCAGGATTCGTCACCTCAACACGATTCTCAAAGATTTCAACAACAGGCGCAGCTCCTGTAATATATAGGTCTTGATGTATGAGACTATTGGCAATAGCTTCTCTTATAGATGGTAAAGGGAACTTACTGATTGTTGAAAGTTGAACAGTATTTACATCTTCATTGCTTGGCAACAAAGCATTTACATAGCGCACAATATTCTCAAAACAAACAGCGTAGCCCTGTACGAAAGATTCCTCCTTTTGAAGGAGTAGACGATTTTTGCCCTTATATTGTACCACACGCATAGACTTACGTCCTAGACGCGCGAACTCATTCAAGTCCTTAGCAAAGAGTAATGCCCCCAAATTTGTTATAGAATAGAGACCATTATCTTGCTTACGGATAATTCTATCCTCATTAAGGTAATGTATTACAGCATCTTTCTCTGTAGGCTGAGGTATCTTCAATAAGGTAAAGTACGCATCTACTTGAAGCAATCTGATAATGTCCTCATACCGTTGGTCTATTTTGACGCGGACATCCTCGAACAGAGAGTGGCGCAACTTATCCCATAATTGAGCACGAAACGTAGGAAACTCATTCAGTTTCTTTGTATAGCTGCCGCTCCGTATATAGTCTATTTTCTGAAAAGCGACAGGTTCATTGAGCGCCTTGTGAATACGTATCAGCTCCACATGCTTTCCGTCAACCTCAGTGTCATAAAACTCAAAGTCCGCATTTTTGGAAAGGAGATATCGAAGCCAGTTCTCAAGTTCCTGCTCGCCTTTCTTTTCAAGTTGAAGACGAACTTTTGTTCCAACAATCTCATGCGAGCCATCATCAACTCCCCAAATCAGATAGGCATAGTCTCGATCGTTCAATGTCGCACTATTGGCAAGTGCACTAATGTCTTCACCAATCATTATTGGCTGGCAATTATTATGCTTAAACTCAACCCATCCCACCTCCTTGGGAAGTTTACAGAGTTCTTTTATTAGTATGTTTATATTTCCTATCATTTTGGTAGTGTTTCATCGCGTGTGTCCGGAGCTAGTCTTATGGAGCCGTTAGATGTGCAAATATAATCAATTTTCCATTCTTTCGTAATATTCTGCAACTGCCGAAGCAGAGCGAGTTTTTTCAGCGAACTCGCGTAGTCCCGGCTCGTTACTGCTTTCATATTTCAAAATTGCGGAAGAATCACTTAAAATGGAGAATGAAGGAACAATTGTTTTGCTGTATCCTTGCATTATTGGGAAATAATTCATATTTTACCGCAATGTATCCGAGTATCAGAATAATTGGGTCAGGAACAGAATAAATCATAAGACGGCCGGATATTGGCTTATGATAATCTGTCGAATTATAATAAATTTATAGTACTGTCGTATGAACCATCGCCTCTCTCTTGTCGCTCTAATTTCCTTTTTAGCCATCTTCTCCTGCACGAGTGGCAATCTCACTCCTGAGGTTCCGCCGCAAGAACAGCCGGAAGAGAAACCGACTGAGAAACCCGAGGAAAAACCCGAGGAAAAGCCGAAGGCAACTGAGCTCACACTCCTCTTTACCAACGATGTCCACAGCCAGATTCTGCCTACGGACCTTAATGCCAGCTACAATGCCAATCGTGGCGGGCTTGCGCGAATCAAAGTGCTTGCAGACAGCGTGAGGACGGCGGACAGGGCGGTGCTCCTTTGCGATGCAGGGGATTTCGTGCAGGGGTCATATTACTTCACGGTTTTAGGCGGTGACGTGGAAATGATGGCTCAAAAAGAATTGGGCTATGACATCAAGACCATCGGCAACCACGAATTTGACAAGAAAATGACTGGGCTCGACAAGATGTTGGGACTCAATGACATTCCTACTGTGAGCAGCAATCTCAAATTCGTGAATACCTCTCTTGCTCCGAGAATCGAGGAGAGCCGGATGCTTGAACTTGAAGGGCTGAAAATCGGATTCATCGGTCTGAATGTGCGGTTGGAGGGTCTTGTAGACCCGAATTCCTGTGTGGGGGTGGAATATGAGTATCCGCTCAGACGTGCCGAAAACCTGGCGAAGGAACTGAAAGACAAGGGGGCGGATATGGTGATTGCCCTCTCTCATCTGGGTTATGCCGCAAACTCCGCAGCCAAATATTACGACCGTGGCATCGCTTTGAATACCAAGAGTATAGATATGATTATCGGTGGTCATTCCCACACATTTCTCAATCGCCCCGACTATGTGCAGAACCTCGATGGAAGGCTTGTCCCGATTGTCCAGACAGGCAGCAAGGGGGTTTGCCTTGGCTATATGAAAGTCTCGCTCAATGAAAATGGGACATTCGGATGGAACTATCGCCTGATTCCGGTGGACAAGCGGTTGGACCCAAGAATCGACCCTGTCTTTGCCGGACAGATTGAAAACTATTCGACGCAGCTCGACAGAGCTATGGGCGAAGTTCTTGCGCAATGTCCTGTCAAACTGCGCAAAGGATTTCCACAGGGTACGCTTTCCAATTTCACCGCTGACGCAATGGTTGAAATGTGCGAAACAGAGTTTGGAGTGCGACCTGATTTCGCGCTCTACAACAATGGCGGAATCCGTGCTGAGATGACAAAAGGAGATGTGACCCGCGGAGACATATATAATATATATCCCTTTGACAACAAACTCACACTTCTCGAGCTCGAAGGGCAGGTAGTCAAATCTTTGTTTGAAGCTCTGGCGAAAAGTGGCGGGGAGGCAATCAGTTCGGGTGTAAGGATGAAAATAAAAGACGGTGTACTTTCTTCCCTCACAATCGGTGGAGAAGAAATAG
>SAMEA104315422__coassemble_94_pt1 | contig 71807 bp, 51 predicted proteins | sample SAMEA104315422__metabat2_high_PE_007 | metagenome-assembled genome bin SAMEA104315422 (sample SAMEA104315422) | gut metagenome | biome: Monkey gut; feature: monkey-associated habitat; material: faeces | place: China | collected 2013 | reverse complement strand
GCCTCGCGACATACGCACCTGAAACGTACGCGTCTACCAATTCCGCCACCTGGGCTGCACTTAGAGTAAAAAAGCAGGAACGTGGTCCTGCTTCCCTCCTTGAGCGGCAAACGAGACTCGAACTCGCGACCCCGACCTTGGCAAGGTCGTGCTCTACCAACTGAGCTATTTCCGCTTGTTTTGAATGAACTTTCCCGGAATGGGATTGCAAAGGTAGGGATATTTTTTGAAAGCGCAAATTTTTTGTGAAGAAATATTGTTTTTTTATCCGTGCAGGTAGTGAAATCGAGGGTAATTTGATTGGTTTTTTTGAGAATTTATTATATTTGTTTATTGTTTTGACGATTATTGACGTGTAGTATATGTTTAACTGTTCGTGATTGTCGCCGTTTTGTCGGAAATCGGATGGCAGAGTACAACGATTTCGGATGAACAAGGATGGTTGCGGACGTAATTTTTTCAGACAATGAAAAAGTCAATGTTTTTTGCCTTGGCGACGCTGGGATTGGTCGCTATGGCAAGTTGCAAAAAGGAAGAGGAGAAAACCCCGGAAGCTGCTCCCGAATTAACCAATGAAACTCAAATCACCGGGATTCCTTTCACAGGAGGTGAGTTTACCTATGAGTTCGACTCTAACAAGAAATGGACTGTCGTCGGCGATGCCGAAGTCACCATAGAGGGCCAGACTTATGAGTTCGGGCTGACCCCTACCTCCGGAGATGCCGGACACGGAGTTGTCACCGTCACCGTGCCTGCAAACAAGGGTACCAAAGAAATCAGCTACAGTTTCACCTTGACTCTCCTTGGCGAAGACAAGGACACCAAGCCTCTCACAAAAACCGTGAGCCTCACCATCCCTGCACCGTCAGTGACCGACGCAGCCGGAAATACCTACAAAGTAGTCTATCTCAAGGACGGCAACTACTGGATGGCAGAGAATCTCCGCTATGTTCCAGAAGGCAAAACCGTGTCGGACGATCCTACAAAAGGTGAGATTTGGTATCCGTATGATTTCGCATCACTTAAAGCCGTAAAAGATGAAGAAAGAATCAAAACGAATGGACTCTTTTACACTCTTGAGACTACATTAGGGACAAATCTTACCCTCGAAAATATTGGCAAACAAGAAAAAGTTCAAGGCATTTGCCCCAAAGGTTGGCATATTCCTTCATTTGAAGAGGCATACATTCTTTTTGGAGGGGCAAACTCTCTGCCGGAAAGTTGCAAACTTGACAAGCCTTACACAGAAGCGTACTATTATTATGCTGATTATAAAGGCGGAAATGTGAAGAAATTCAATGAGGTTGAACCAGAGGCTAATTTAAAGTTTGTGGGAAGCGTGACAATTGCTGGCACAAAGATAGCATACCAAAAAACCATCACTGGTTTTGAGAATTTCCCTATGACAAACTTCTGGACATCAACTCTTTACAAAGCAGAGAAAGCAACTGTTGAAGAAAAGGAGGAACTCGACAAAATTAAGTCTCAAAACTTCGCAATCTCTTTGATGGCCGCGAAGAATAATCCTGATGGGAAAATAAATCTTGGATACGTAAAAATCAAATCAGGAAGTTCTGTCCGCTGCGTAATGGACAAAACGGCAAAATAGTAACAAGAACGAAAGTTTATAATTCATAAGCCAAAGCGAGAAATCCAAGTGCCTGAAGCACAAAGATTTCTCGCTTTCAATTTTCTCGAAGCAGCACTTCCCCTTCGAGGGGACAGGAGGGGTCAAAATAAGAATCGCAGACCGCCACCACACCCAAACCAGGCGCAGAAGGCGGGGATGCAGAAAAGGATGGGATGCAAGGCGGATGGCGAAGCCAAATACCGCAGCAACCTTTTGGTTGTGAGGATTTTGGCAAGACATCCAACGCAGCAGACCGCCTTTTCTGCGCCCCGCCTACCGATATTTCTCGTAGTCCGGCATCGCAAGAGACGACAACACCTCCTTCACCTCACTGTCACTCTTCGGGCAGATGAGCAGGACATCGTCAGTGTCGATCACAATGTAGTCGTCAAGACCCTTGACGGCGAGAAGCTTGGACTTGTTAGAGCTCAGAGCGAGCACCCCGCTGCAATTTTGAAGAAGCCGCGGATTTTCATAGACCACATTTCCGTCAGCGTCCTTGCCGTCGGCATAGTCATAGACCGAAGCCCAGTTGCCGACGTCAATCCAATTGAAATCGCACGGCATAATCCAGGCGTTGTCGGTGCGCTCAAGCAGCCCGTAATCGAACGAAGTCCAAGGACAGTCCGTGTAAACCCTTTCGATGAACGACTTCTCCTGCACCGTCCCGATAAACTTTTCCCAACCCTTGAAGAGCGCAGTCACTTCCGGATTATAGGTTTCCATCTCATCCTTGAGGTTGGCTGCGTGCGCGACGAACATCCCGGAGTTCCACAAGAACTCACCGCTGTCGACAAAGACCTTGGCAAGCGCCCGGTCCGGTTTCTCGGTGAAAGTCTTGACCTTTACCGGAGAACCTATCGTGATGTTACCCTTTCCGCCCGCAACCTGAATGTAGCCGTAGTTGCTGTCAGGACGGCTTGGAACAATGCCGAGAGTAATCAGGACGTCCGCACCCTCCACGAATTCGAGAGCGCGCCCCACAAGTTTATTGAATACATTAGGGTCGGAGATGTAGTTGTCCGACGGGGAAAAGATAATGTTCGCGTTGCTGTTGCGACGGAGAATCGTGTAGGTCGCGTATGCTATACAAGGCGCGGTGTTGCGGGTGTATGGCTCCAGAAGAAGGTTTTCCTCCGGGAGCTCCGGAATCTGCTCGCGGACCATGTCGGCAAACTTCGCTGACGTTACAACGATGATGTTCTGTGACGGGATGAAGCCCTGAAACCTTTCGTATGTGTGTCGAATGAGGCTTTTTCCGAGATAGGCGAGGTCCAGGAACTGTTTCGGGCGATTGCTGCGGCTGATTGGCCAAAGACGCTGACCAGAGCCGCCCGCCATAATGACACAATAGGAATTATTTATGTTCATATCTCTGTTTTAGTGTTTTTGAATATCTTTTGAGTCTATATTATTTTCTCAAAAATCTGATTCAAAATATTTATGTTTATAATATCTTTTGGGTCTATCTATACATAGGTATAAACGCCTGCGGGATATATTCCAAATCCGTGCCGTCATTGGAGAGAGTCACTCCGACAACATCAAAAAATGCCTCAAAATCCGAAAATCTGCGATATGCCTCCCCACGGAGGAAGCGTTTCGCGGCCTCGACGACCTTACGCTGCTTCGCGGAGTTCACGGTTTCCTGCGGAAGGATTTCCGGGTTTATGCGCGTGCGGACCTCGACAAAATGAATACCGTCGTCGCCAACTGCCACGATATCAAGTTCATAGTGACCGCTGCGCCAGTTCCTTGCAAGTATCGTAAATCCCTTGCCTTCGAGGTAATCGGCCGCCATATCCTCACCGAACTTTCCTGTCTGTTGTCTATTGTCCATCGCAATTCCTTTCTATGCCGCCCCACAATCTAATCAAAGGTCACGATGGTGACTCCAGTGCCGCCGAACTGTATGTGTTCATCCTTAACCGAGGCGACTCCCGGGGTGGCGCGGAGAAGTTTCTGCACCTCCTCCCTAAGGGCCCCGGTGCCCTTTCCGGTGATGATACGCACGGACGGGACCGAAAGCATCAGAGCGTCATCGACATAGTGCATGACTTTCTCAAGGGCCTCGCCCACACGTTCACCTCTTATGTCAAGTTCCGGAGAGAAGTTCAACTTACGCTCGGCTATCGAGCTGTCGAACTTCACCTTGGAAACATTGCGGTTTTCACTGCGGGTCGCATCCTTGAACTCGTTGGAAGTTATGCGTTCCACTTTGTCGAGCGGAAGCTTTGAAGAGATGTTGCCTATGTTCACAAAGACCGCCTTCGCTGAAACACGGGTCACTTCCCCGACCAGCCCATTATCCTTGACGCGAATCTTCTCACCGACTTTGAGCGGAGCATTCCTGAATGCCTCCTGACGGGCCTTTTCCTCAGCCTCCGCGATGAGACGCTTCTTCTCTGCCTCGTCCGCCCTCTGGACCGAGCGTGCCGCACGCCTTTCCCGACGCTCGTCCAACTGGCGTATTTTCTTTTCTATGTAGTCGTCCTTTTCCTTCTGTTCCTGCTCCTTCTTGGCAGCGAGCAACGACATGAAGCTCTGAAGGTCCTTGCGGGCCTCCTGTGTGCTATCTTTCTGTGCCTGCTTCTCCTTGATGGTGCGTATGGTGTTCTCCACCTGGCGGTTGGCACCCTTCACGATCTCCTCGGCCTCCCTGTGTGCCTGGTCAAGCACCTCTTTCTTGAGTTGCCGGATGTTCTGAAGCTCCTTCTGGTAGCGGTCGGTGATATTTTCCAGAGTGCGGTCCGTGTTCTTGATCCTCTCCAGTTTTTCGTCGAGGACCTTGCGGTTGCGGGCGATGCGACGCAGGTTGCGCTCGATGTCGACATATTCCTCTCCGGCCCTGGTCTCCGCGTCCTTCACAATCTGTTCAGGCAGCCCCATCTTTCTGGCCAATTCAAAGGCGAACGAGTTGCCCGGAAGCCCGATTTCCAGCTTGAACAGCGGCAAAATGTTCTTTGCGTCGAACATCATCGCCCCGTTTATGACCCCAGTCTGTCCTGAAGCATAGAACTTGAGGTTGGTGTAGTGAGTCGTAATCACACCGTAGACTCCACGGCGGTCAAGTTCAGCAAGTATGGCCTCGGCAATCGCTCCTCCGGCCGCAGGCTCCGTGCCGCTTCCAAACTCATCGATGAGCACGAGCGTTCGAGAGTCGGCTTTCGCCAGCATCATCTTCATGTCGGAGAGGAAAGAGCTGTAGGTGCTGAGGTCGTTGTCTATGGACTGGTCATCGCCGATGTTCACCATAATCCGGTCGAAGACCATCAGTTCCGATGTCTCGGAGGTCGGGATGAGCATTCCCCATTGAAACATATACTGCAGAAGCCCGAAGGTCTTGAGGCACACGGACTTTCCGCCTGCATTGGGACCGGAAATCAAGAGTATGTGCTTCTGAGGCGTAAGCGTTGCGCTAAGCGGGACAATCTGCCGTCCTTCCTTGCGCAGGTTTCTTTCCAACAATGGATGACGCGCCTTACGCAGGTTCAATTCGCCGTTTTCGGAGACTATCGGCATCCCGCAGATGAAGTCCAGAGCGACCTGTGCCTTCGCCATGAGAAAGTCTATCTCCCCAATGAAGACCGCAGCGTCGAGAAGTTCTGGGATATAGGGGCGCAGAAACTCCGTAAATTCGTAGAGTATGCGCACAATCTCCCTCTGTTCGGCAAACTTGAGTTCGCGGATTTCGTTGTCGAGTTCAACGACTTCGGCAGGCTCGATGTAGGTCGTCTTCCCGGAGGCGGACTCATCGTAGATAAAGCCCGAAATCTTCTTCTTGTTGGCAGCCTGGACCGGGATGAGCATCTTCCCATCGCGCATCGTTACGGAGGCGTCGCTGTCCACAAGGCCCTCCTCCTTTGCCCGGCGGAGTATGACATTGATTCGCTTGGAGATGGTGCCCTCCTTGTCTCTCAACGATTTACGTATCGAATAGAGTTCGTCTGATGCCGTGTCTTTGACTTCGGAATATTTGTCGAGTATGCCGTCGATGCGTCTCTGGACTTCAGCGAAGCTCATGATTCCGGAGGCCATGCGCTTGAGGTTCGGATAGACCCCATCCTTCACGTCCGCGAAGAAGACCATTAGCCTGCGGAGAGTTTCGAGCGTGGTCTTGAGTTTCCTCAGCGACAGGAGATCTATCGAGACGGAGGACTTTTCGAGCGGGCGTAGGAATCCTATGGCATCGATATAGCCGTTTGTCGGAAAACTCTCCTCGAACATCATTATCAGCCTCATCTCGTCCGCAAGGCGCAGGCGGCGGGTGATTTCGGACGCCGATGTGGAGAATTTTTCGTCAGCAACGCGGCCTGCGGCATATTCGGTCGAGCACCTCGCGGCGATAGCCTCCCTTATTCTGTCAAAACCAAGTTTCTGTTCGAGTTTTGCATACCCGACCTCGTTTTTCGTCAAGTCCTTTTCTTCCGTCATCTTTTCGCCTCCACTTGTCATTTCATCGCTTCGCCCAGCAGGAGCTTCAGCTCATTGAGGTTGTTTATTTCAGTGTAACTCCCGTCCTTAAAGAATGTTATGTGCCCGGTTTCCTCGGAGACCACCACCACAGAGGCATCGGTCAACTCGGATATGCCGGCTGCAGCCTTGTGCCTCATCCCAAACTGCGGAGGGAGGTCGCGCTCGCTCATTGGAAGCGTACAACGTGCCGCCTCGATGCGGTTGCCGCTGACAATCACAGCTCCGTCATGCAACGGGGAGTTCTTGAAAAACAGGTTCATCAGCAGACGGCGGTTCACAATCGCGTCTATCCTGTCGCCGGTTTCTATCACCGAATCCATCGACGACATTCCCGGAATCACGATCAACGCTCCGGTCCTGGACTCGGACATGGAGTTGCAAGCCTCGGCGATTTCCTTCACGGTGTCGCCCGATGCGGTGGGGCTGCCGCTGCCTCCGAACAGGCGTCTGAAAAAGCGGCTCCCTTTCTTGCCTATCATGTATTTCTGCCCCAAGTGCATGAGAAAGCGACGGATTTCAGGCTGGAAAATGACGATGAGCGCAAGCGAGCCGACGTCGAGTATGACCGACAGAAGTTCCGTCATCATCTTCATCCCGAACGCCGAGACAATCACCTTGGCAAAGAAAATCGTGATGATGGCGATGAGTATGTTCATCGCCGAGGTCCCCCTTATTGACTTGAATGCATAGAAAATCACCAGAGCAATCAGGATGATGTCCAGAAGGTCTGTGAACGAAAAATTCAGAAAATCGAATGCACCCAAAATCATCATAATAATAAGTATCTGGCGTAAAAGTCAAATAAAAAGCGGTCTGCTTCGTTGGATGTCTTGCTGAAATCCTCACAACCATCAGGTTGCTGCGGTTTCATCCTCACCATCCGCCTTGCATCCCATCTTTTTCTTTGACTTTTACTACAATGAGGTCTCAAATTCCTTGAGAAACCGCAGGTCATTCTCAAAGTAATTTCTCAAATCCTTGACCTGCCATTTCAGCATGGCGATGCGCTCCACGCCCATTCCAAATGCGAAACCACTGTATTTCTTGCTGTCTATTCCCGACGCTTCGAGCACATTGGGGTCGACCATTCCGCAACCGAGGATTTCGAGCCAGCCTGTTCCCTTGCAGATGTTGCAGCCCTTGCCGTGGCAGATGTTGCAGCTCACGTCAACTTCGGCCGAAGGCTCTGTGAACGGGAAATAGGACGGACGCATACGGATTTTCGTCTCCGGTCCGAACATTTCGCGTGCAAAGAGGAGTATGGCCTGTTTCATATCCGCGAAGGTGACGCCTTCGTCGATGTAGAGACCCTCGACCTGATGGAATATGCAGTGCGCACGGGCTGAGATGGCCTCATTGCGGAATACACGTCCCGGGCAAATGATGCGAATCGGAAGAGGAAGCTTTTCCATTGCACGGACCTGAACCGAAGACGTGTGGGTGCGAAGAAGGACAGGATTGTGGCCGGAAGTCACAAAGAAGGTGTCCTGCATGTCGCGGGCAGGGTGTTCCGGCGGGAAGTTCAGTGCCTCGAAAACGTGGTAGTCATCCTCGATTTCCGGACCTTCTGCGACATCGTAGCCGAATTTGCGGAAGATTTCCACAATCTCCTCTCGCGCGATGGACACCGGATGGCGGGACCCGAGAGCTACAGGGTCTCCGGGAAGAGTGCAGTCGAACGATGGTGCGGATGCGGACTGCTGTGACGCTGCCGCTTCCTTAAGTTCCTCAATCTTCGCTGTAGCCGCCTGCTTGAGCTGGTTGAGTTTCTGACCGAACTCGCGCTTCATTTCCGGAGCCACGCTGCGGAATTCGTCGAAGAGCTGGGTGATTTCGCCCTTCTTGCCCAAAAGACGGACTCTCGCCGCCTCCACTTCCTGTTCCTTCAGGTCTTTCAGACCATCAATCTCTGCCAGAATTGCATCAATCTTCGCTTTCATATCATTGTCTTTTCTTGTTCACGATAACTTTGGCCGTAACATTCACAACTCCATAGTTTCAGTGGATTACGGTCCGTTTCAACCTGCAAATATAGTGAATAAATCCTTGTGTAGGAGTATTCCGCCGCAATGATTTGATTTTTGTCTCGAAGCAGGTCAGTTCACGGAACGTTTGGCGGCACGCTTTGCGCGGGCCTTCTGCGCCTTTGCCGCACCCTGTTTGAGATAGGCGGCCCACTGCTCGTCGGTGAAGAACTTGCGGAAAGCATGGTCTATCTGTTCCATCCATTTGTCTTGAATGCCCTGATAAATGGACGAATTTGAGACTTTGTTGGCCTGGAGGCGCTGGAGGTCCTCGTTCATGGCCATGTAGTCGTGGACGAGGACGGAATCAACGTAGAAGAGCTGCCAGTCCTCCAACTTCACAGTGCGCTGGAGACGCTCGGTCTCTTTTTCTGCAAGTTCATAAAAATCAGGCTCTTCCTGCTGCTGGGCAAAAGATACAAAAGAAAGGAGCGCTGCCGCCGCAAATGTAACTGTCCTCTTTAAATTCATTATGTTTTATATTTTTATCGTTTACGCAATATGGCAAATTCTGCAGACAAATGCTTTGTCTTCAAAAAGCGCTGTCTCAAAAGATATAACCAATCGAGAAAGTCGCATCTGCGCGGTGACGGCCGGGGAGGTTGCTGAGGTGGAAACCTCGGGTGAGCGTGGCGTTTGCTCCGATGAAGAGGCCGAAACGGAAGTTGTAGCGGAGGCTGCCTTCGAGTCGGAGACGGTTTGCCGTGGCGTATTCCATTGCAGCCGCGAACCATTTGCCCTGGACATCAAGTTCGTCGAGACGCTTGGGCGCCTGCGAAACGGGGACTGAGCCGTTTTGGTTGGTGAGGCTGTCGTTCCATTTACCTCCAAGGTAGCTGATGCCCGCGCCTATGTCAAATCCACGGACACTGTAGGTGGCGGAGGCGTAGAGTCCGGCGGTGAAGACTCCGGTTTTTGCCGAATATGGATAGACCATACGGGAGACTTCGTCGGACCAGTCAAATTTTGCTCCGGCACGGGCGTAGAGATTTGTGCCGAGATAGACATATTCGGGATTGAGCGTCCAAAGGGCAGAGCCGTAGATATTTCTTGTTCCGTAGTTTATGGTGGTTGTGACTCCGTTTTCCGTCACTTTCTCAATTATGTCCTCACTGCCGGATTTCGTTTTGGCGGTGGCTTTGAGAGTGACTCTGTGGACATCGCGAGTCCAGCCCAAAAGAAGTCCCAAACCGCTTTCGCGGAACTGAAACCAGCGCACGTCCTTTTCACCCGCCTTGCCGCCTCCGAGGCTGCCGGAGAGTTCGGCTATGAATTCGCCTGCCGAGAGCTGGAGGGCAAGACCGTGGAAGTTTTCCCTCACCGGAAATCCGCTGACTCCCGCTTCTTTAAGATGGGAGGCACCTCCCGTCCAGACGTCGTAGCTTCCATACATAAGGCCTTTGTCGAGAAATGCGTAGTAGGACTGGTCTGAGATGCCGAGCTCTTCCGCAGAGAGAGACTCCGCAACCCTCCGGTAGGAGTAGCTCAGGCCCAGGCGGGCACGCTCCCCGAAACTGAAAAGCAGAGACGGAGTGACTTTCATATCAAGAAGATAGTCGGTGTAGCGCAGGTCTTTGCGCTTGGAGTAGTTGGAGCTCAGAAATTCCACTTTGCCTCCTATGGTGAGCAGTGGGGAAAGCCTGGCGGCTATGCCTCCGTCAACCGTGTAGCTCTGGCGGGTTTTCCGGCCCGGAGTGAACTCAAAGAGGTCTACAGGATAGGCACCCGGACGGGAGAACATTGAGCCGCAGGCTTTGTAGGCTTCTTCGTTGTCAAAGGCGAAGCGGCCGGTCATCGAGACTTTTCCGAAATGGGAGAGAGTCTGGGCAAATGCTCCGACGTTCCATAGACGCTCCGGGTCGGAGAGGTCGCGGAAACCGCCGTCGGTGTAGCGGCCGTAAAGCTGTGCCTGAGATATACTTATGGAGTCGGCACGGACTCCACAGACATTGGATGTCAGGTTCCACGCATTGCGTTCCACGGTTTTTTCGAAGCGCTGGGCGGCCGCCGGCAGGCTCCGGGTCGCGAAGAGCGCGAACGACAGAAGGAGTGAAGCGGCTGCGAGGTGCACGGGACGACGGAAGCTTGAATGTATATTTCCTAAAAAAGTCATATTCTGAAAAGATTTTTTCGAGTTTTAGAAATCCGGGACAAGTTATTTTTGAAGATTTCTTACTTTTTACGCAGTGACTGGCCGTTCCGCTGGCTTTCGTAGAAGTCGGCGGAGGAGTTGTTGGTGTCCTGGAGCACCTCGTAGCCACGTTTTTCGCTCATTGCGGAGTTTTCGCGGCGGTAGAGCGCGCGTCCTTGGAATGATTCGGACAGACGGACATAACCGGCGTCAAGAAGCGGATTGAGGCGTTTTGTGCTGCCGTTGATGTTGTTTGTAAAAACCTCAACCGCATCGACAACCCAGTCTAACGGGAGTTTTACGATTTTTTCGTCCGTGGTGCCGGGTTTGATTGTTATGTTTTTGTCGGTATTTTTCAGAAAGTCCTGAATATCCTCTCCATCAGGAGCCTTGAAAAGCACCACTGCCGGGGAATTGATGGAGAAGGTGTAGGCGTTTGCCTTGCCGAGTTTTATCAGGAGTTCCATAATGTGGTCCTGCTGAATCTTGTCGCCGGGAGCCGGATGATAAGCCGTATTCCCAAAAGAAACGGTGTTGTGGCAGACGAAATAGGAAGGGTCGTTGAGATTGACGGAGTAGGGATATTTCGCCGTGTGGTCGATTGCCCCGAAGATAGCGAGAACAGCATCTTCGCCCGGCTGGAGAATGTGTGAGGAACCGCTGCCGGGGAATTGCCAGATGGCCTGGATGATAGGCACAAAATCCGGATAGACCACTCCTCCGGTTTCCTTGTCCGCTGAAATCCAGACATTTGCAGAGATCGAATTGTAGGGGTCCGCCACGGCGAAACAAAGTCCGTCGAGGCTGCGTGGAACGGTAGAATTGTTGTGCAGAACGACATAAGAGTCAATCTGATATGTTCCCTCTTCCGGATATTTCTGGCAGCCGCCGCAATAGATTTCTTTGACGATGATGCTGCCGGGAACACTTTTGGAGAGTTTCAGCTGAACGAGTTTGTCCTCTCCCACTAAAGCCGTCCTTTCGCCGCTTCCGTTGAAGATGAATTCATCCCCCGTGGCCTCGTCCACTGCAAAGTCGCTGATGCGGATGCGGTAGTTGCCGTTGACAAGACTGATTTGAGCCTCTCCCTTGGCGTCGGTCGTGGCGGTGTAGCCGGTCCCGGTGAGGATGTCTTCGATTTCGACATCGACACCTGCGCGGCACCATTTTTCAAAACCTTCGGGATAGACGGCCCGGATGGTAAGGGAGTGAAGTTCGCCGCTGTAGTCGGTCTGAGGCGAGCAGCTGAGCAGGGGAAGCAGAGCCCCGAAGACAAAAACCGCCTTCAGGAGCGCCTGCCCCCGATTTGCAGAAAATATGCTTGCAAAATGTTTCATATCTGTCAGAATTTGAGCCGGCAAGTGAGTCCGTAGTAGAACGCCGGGGTGAATATTGCGCTGACGCCCGTAGCCTTGGATTTGACGGACATACGGGAGTTGGTGAAGTTGTTTGCGAAGAAGGATAGGCTCACGTGGTCGCCGATTTCCTTGGTGACGCTGAGGTTTGCCGAAAGGTAGGTGCCGTAGCCGTCCCAGGCGAAGGTGTAGGCGTTGCCGGAACGTAGTATGAGGTTTGAAAATTCGGATTTAGCAGCCTCCGCAGCAGTGAAATCGTGTTCCACGCCGTTGAGGTCCATATACTTGAGAGGATATACCTCTGTGAAACCGTTGCTGCCGTAGATGCTTCCGGAGCCTTCGACAAAATGGGCGTATTCGCCGCCGTCATATTCGGAAAGATTGCGGCTGCGGGAGAAAAGGGACATCTCAAGTTTGCAGGTTATGATTATTCGTGCCTGCGGAATGTGCGTTGTGGACGTGAGGTTGAGGTCGGCGGCGTGGCTGAGTTTGCCGTTGGATGTGCCGTTGGATGTGCCGGAGTAGATGCCGACATATTGGTAGGAACGGTTTGGTATGGATGTGTGCGACCAGCCGGTGCGGTAGACGTAATAGAGATTGCGGTCTATGTAGTGGGTGTAGGAGTAGTTGGCGTCGAGACGGAAACGGGTGCGGATTGGTCTGATTTCAGGAAAATCGATAATGAGTTCGGCCCCCGCGCGTGTGACTGCCGCTCCGTTGCCGGGGGTTTTATTCTCGGCAAAGGTCCTGTCGGTGACTTTGGTTTCTGTCTTGATTGTGCCATCGGATGTCTCGATTTCGATGTCCCCGCTTGTCTGGTCCACCTTGAATCCGTTCACCGTCTTTCCCGAAAGGGATGCTCCGGAAGGGAGCTGACGGACGTTGTAACTGAACGGAGAGTAGCTGTTGTTGTAGCGGTAGGGGTTGATGGTTTTGTTGTAGAATCCGACTATCGAAAGTTTGACTCCGAGAAATTCCGCGTCTATCCCAATTTCCGAATTGGAGCTGCGCTGCCATTTGAGATCCGGATTGAATTCCATCTTGTACGGCTCTGTGTAATAGACGTATGCCGCCGTGTCTCCGTAAGAGACGCCGAATGTCCGTATGTCGCGGTATTGCTGCTCGGGAAAGAGAATGTAGAAGGACGGAAGTTTTTCCGAAACGCCCCATCCTCCCCGGAGTGAGAGGCCGTCGAGAAGCTTCCATTTGATGTTGAATCTCGGGGAGAGGCTGCTGACATCCTTATACTCCGTACCTTTCACGAATATATTTTCCATTCTCAGTCCCGCGGAGAGGCTGAGGGACGTTTTCCCTATCGGAACCGTAAGATTGTCTTCGAGGTAGGTGGCGAGGTTGTGGAGATATGGATAGTCGCTGTATGGCCGCGGGCGGTAGCCGTTGGCGGCAAGGGCAGGGTCTTCGTAGTATTCTCCTTGGCCAGCATTGCCGTTCGCCTTCCACTGCAAGCCCACCTTGACGTGATTTTTCACTCCTCCCCAACGCCGGAACCACTCGTATTTGAACGACGCCGCGAAGTCCAGCTCGCGAGAGTCGACAATGCGGTCTGAGAAATAGGAACTCGGAAGCATAGTCGCAAGGAAGTAGCCCTTCTTTTCGGAGTGCACCGCCGGTTGTCCTGTTGCCGCAGTGGTGGTGTAGGCGTGGTCGTGGAGACGGTTGTCATTGTAGTTGACGCTGCCCTCAATCTTGAGATTGGTGACCCAGGAACGGTTGAGCAGCCAGGTGAGCGAGGTGTTTGCCCTCACGACATTGTCCCTGCCCTTGCTCCAAGAGCCGGAGTAGGCATCGGGGTCGTCTTTGGAGTTCATTCCGCCGAGGTTGCCGGTGACTCCCATTTCGAAACGCAGGACTTTGGCAAATGTGTTGGAGTAGCTGAGCGAGAGCCCTCTACGGGTGTAGCTTTCATAAGGGGAAGTGAGCTTTTTCGTTGCCCGGGTCCACTCTCCGCTGGCATTGAGCACTCCCCTGTCCTTTCCAAGGTCGAAACCTTTGGAGGCGGAGAGCTGATAGGTCCGGGGATTCACCGCCATAGTGACGTTCCACGGAGTACGGCCCTTACGGGTGTGGATTTTCACCATTCCGGAGTTGAGGTCACCGTATTCTGCTGACGGAACGCCTGTTATGACTTCTATGGATTCGATGTTCTCGACCGATATGCTCCTCGTGCCGCTTCCCGTAGGCTGCGCAAAGGATGCATTGTTGCCAACTCTCACGCCGTCCACTTCGAGCGCCGTTCCGAATGCCGCATTTCCCACAGCCGAGCCTCCGTCCCTGAGAGAGAGTGTGTTGTTGGTTGTGAGGTCCGGATTGACGGTTTTTCCTCCCGGCAGAAGGGTGCTGACGTCGGTGATATTGGACATCTGGAGATGTTCAAGTGCGTGGGAGCCGAAAGACATAGTGGTGTTCATATCGTCCTTTTTCCTTTCCGCGGCAACCACAACTCCGTCAAGAGCGAGGGTGTTGAGAGAAAGTTTGAAGTCCAAATCTTCGACATTACGCGTCAATTTCAGATTCATTCCCGCCTCGGCATATCCCAGACAGGAAACTTTAATCAGATACTCTCCCGGCTGGACCCTGTCGAAGACATAGCTTCCGTCTACGTCGGAAATGGTCCACAATCCCGTGCCGTCGATGTTGAAAATGACTCCGGCAATAGGTTCTCCGGTTTGGGAATCAGTGACTCTACCTTTTATGGAATAGTATTTCGGGGCCGCCTGTGCGAAAATCTGCGAGAGCAGGACAAAAAATATAAGAATGAATCTCTTCATATCAAGAGTGTTTTCCGGTTCAAAAAATCCTCCGTTCCGATAGATAACAATAAAGTTCCGTTTCATACGGGGAAACATAGGGTACAAATATAATATTTTTCATAAATTTGTAGGCTTTGATAATGTATATTAATATGAATATAAGAAAATCATTCTTTATCGGAGTCCTGTCGCTGACGGCGATGATTTCTGTAGACTCCAACGCTTGCAGCAACATTCTTGTGACGAAGGGAGCGAGTGCGGACGGCTCTTGTATGGTTTCGTATGCCGCAGATTCTCACCAACTTTATGGAGAACTCTACTATCTGAAGGGAGGATTCTGGGACAAGGGAGCGATGCGCGATGTTGTGGAATGGGACACGGGAAAATTTCTCGGACGGATTCCGCAGGCCCCGGTGACCTACAAAAGAGTCGGAAATATGAACGAGCATCAGCTGATTGTTGCGGAGACGACCTACGGCGGAAGACACGAGCTCTGGGATTCGACGGGCGTAATGGACTATGGTTCATTGATATACATCGCACTCGAAAGAGCAACGACGGCTCGGGAGGCGATTGATGTAATCGTTTCTCTTGCAAATGAATACGGCTATTATTCCGAAGGCGAATCATTCTCCATTGCCGACCAGAAGGAAGTGTGGGTGATGGACCTCATCGGAAAGGGAACGAAGATGGTGAATGGAAAGAATGTGAGAAAAGGCATTGTCTGGGTGGCACGCAGGGTGCCTGACGGATATATCTGTGCACACGCAAATCAGGCACGCATCAGCACTTTTCCTCTCGACGACCCGGAGAATTGTCTCTATGCTCCGGATGTGATTACATTCGCCCGACAGATGGGTTGGTTTGACGGACAGGACAAGGATTTCAGTTTCTGCGACACATACGCACCGCTCGATTTCAGCGGGATGAGGGCTTGCGAGTCCCGAGCCTGGTCAGCACTGAACATCCTCTGCAAGGGCAAGTTCACTTTCGTGGATGAAAATGGCGGGGAAGTGACAAGGGACGCCTACGACTACATCGACTATGCGATGGGCTACGACAAGACGAAGAGGTTCCCGTTGTTTGTGAAACCTGCGGAAAAAATCTCAGTGAAGAATGTGGCTGACGCGATGCGAGACCATTTTGAGGGAACTCCTATGGATATGACACAGGATATCGGAGCCGGCGGAAATGCACTTCCTTACAGATGGCGCCCGATGAATTTCGAAGTGGACGGAAAGACTTATGTAAACGAGAGGGCTATTGCAACCCAACAGACAGGTTTCTGGTTTGTGGGACAGAGCCGCGGATGGCTTCCGGATGTTGTGGGCGGAGTGATTTGGTTTGGCTGCGACGACGCAGCAACTTCTTGGTTGACACCGATTTACACCAACACGCAGGAGGTTCCTGAGTGTTTCCGTGAGGGCAATGGAGACATACTTCACTACTCCCCTACTTCTGCATTCTGGATGTGCAACCGCGTGGCGAACGCCTGCTACAAGGCCTACAACATTATGGCCCCGACAGTCCGCAGCGCTATTGACGAATGGGAAAACGCACAGATTGCAAATCTTGCCCGCACCGACGAGGAAGCGCTTAAGGTTTTCTATAGCGAGATAAAGGTCAAGAAAATGTATGTCCGCAAGAATGAAAGGACAAGAAAAGTGGCCGACCCTGCCCCAAAGACCAAGGCGTTCATCACAGAGTTTTCCGTAAACACGGCGCAGGAGATGTTCGACAAATGGGTCGGAATGGAGGAATTCCTTTTGGTGAAGTTCCTCGACGGCAATGTAAAGGCTCAAAACCCTGACGGAAGCTGGGTTACAAACGGTCACTCGGACAAGGTCCCGGCAAATATCGGCTGGCCGGGATATACGGATGTCTGGAAGAGGGCTGCCGCCAGCGAGAAACTTGAGGTAAGATAGTCCCGGGAAATGTCCGTTTTTACTGACGGATTTCACTGACGGATTCTACTGATGGATTTTACTGACAACGAAACTGATAATTCAACATATTATGGCTAAACAATCAAGATTTTTGCGGAACTGGCCCAAGCATCTGCTCCAGTGGGGCGTGCTGATTTCGTTGGTGCTCGTTCTTACAGGCGTTGTGAAATTCTCTGCGGAGAAACCGGACCCGGAGGCTTGGTGCCCGATGGGCGGTCTGCAGGCGCTCACGACCTATCTTGCAAACAGCACCCTCCCCTGCTCGATGTCTTCGGTGCAGGTGATGATGGGAATCGTGCTCGCTGTTGCGGCAATGCTTTTTGCAAAACTTTTCTGCGGCTATCTTTGCCCTCTCGGCACCGTGGAGGACTTCCTCAGCGGAATGCGCAAGGGATTGGGCTGGAAAAAGGGAATCGCCATCCGCAACGGAAGCTGGCTCGACAAGCTGTTGAGGATTTTCAAATATGCCCTGCTCTTTGTCATCTTCTATTCAACGGCTACGGCAAGCGAGCTTTTCTGCAAGAATCTCGACCCGTACTACGCAGTTGCGACCGGATTTAAGGGAGAAATAACCCTTTGGATGTCAATCACTTCCATAACTCTCGTAATTCTCGGCGGTTTTCTCATCGACCGTTTCTGGTGCCGCTACATCTGCCCGCTGGGAGCGCTCTCGAACACGCTGAAATATTGGGTTTGGGTGATTGTGCTTTTCGGAACAGTGCTGGTGCTCGGACTCTGCAAGGTGCAGGTGAACTGGGTGGCCGTGCTCGCTGTTTTCTGCGCTGTGGGCTATCTGCTTGAGATTCTTGTTCCGGGGGCAACCTACCAAAGCCTTGCAATCATCAAAGACGAAAGCCTCTGCAACCGCTGCAAAGCCTGCACAAGACACTGCCCATACCATATAGCCATCGACAAATGCCGCAATCGCGTAAGTCACGTGGACTGCACCCTCTGCGGAGAGTGTACGGCAGCCTGCAGGACAGGAGCGCTCAAAGTCGGCGTCACCCAAAGGGCTAAGGGCGGATTCTGGAAATATGTGCCTGCGCTTCTCACTGTTGTCCTCACTGCCGTCGGAATTTGGGCAGGAACGAAGTTCGAGTTGCCTACGGTCAACTTCAGATGGGGCATCGAGCAGGTGGATTCTACAGGAGCCGTTGTCGCACAGCTCGTTCCGCAGGAAAATCTTGAGACCATCCACCTCGACGGCCTGCGTTCAGTGAAGTGTTACGGAAGTTCAATGGCATTTAAAGCCAAGCTTCAGAGGATTCAGGGCGTTCACGGAGTGAAGACCTACGTCCACCATCACACGGCTGATGTGCTCGTCGACAAGACAAAACTCGATGAGGAGAAGCTCAAAGAAGCAATCTTCACTCCTTCAATGTTCCGCATCTGGACTCCGGACCCTACGAAAATCGACTCCATCAAAGTTGTCACCATCCGCACGGAAAAGATGTACGACAAGGTGGACCTCAACTACCTCGGACTGCAAATCCGCAACACCGGAAAGAGCATCTTCGGACTTGAATCCGAGTTTGCCTGCCCGTTAATCATCAAGGTGTATATGAGCCCTGACGAGACTGTGGACGAGAAATGGTTCAAGGAAACGGTGGAACTCAAGATGCTCAAGATGCCTGTTCACGGCGGCGGCACAAAGGACACTCCGGTGGACTATAAGTTCGTGAGGATGGAGCCGGGCTTCGAAATGATGGGAGTGAGCGACTATCTCCACAGGATGTTCAACAACACAGCGGCTTTCACAGCCGAATTCCCGACCCGCGTCGCTCAGTTCGAAGGCAAGCCTCAGTTCATCTACGAGCTTCCGGACTACAACTACGAAAAGCCGATTATCAAGAGGACTGTTCCATACCTGAGCAACCACCTCTCTCACAACGAGGGCATCATCGGAGTTTACATCCGTCTGAACAAAGATCTCGTTCCGTCAATCCAGATTCGCTATGCGGCACCGCTCAATGCCGACCGCATCTGGGAACTCATCAATCAGGATACTTGGACCATCACCTACGCCAAGGATGATGTCCGCCAGATGGACGCGAAGATGAAGTTCCGCGAAAAGGGTACGGTGCATAGATTTCTATCAGATAATCAATAAGATACACTGCTTTAAGTAATTTTATTAGGTAAGCCGAATAAAATTATTAGGTTTACCTAATAAAATTGTTAACTTTGTCGTGGATATAGCGCAAATCGCTATAAAACAGCTATTATGATTCAGAGAGAATATATCAGAACCATTGCCGAGAGAATGGAAGAGCCTCGAAATTTCATTCAGGTTCTATATGGTCCTCGGCAGGTGGGAAAGACGACAATGGTTGAGCAGTACCTTTCCACCACACCCCATAACCATCTGTTTGTCACGGCAGATGACACTGTTCAGGCGGAGGGGAGCTGGATTCGCGAGCAATGGGACAAGGCACGTATGCTGCAGAAACAGAACGAAAGTGCTGATTTCATACTCGTGATAGATGAGGTTCAGAAAATTTCCAACTGGAGCGAGACCATAAAGAAGGAATGGGACGCTGACACACGGGAGAATATCCCAATTAAAGTCATACTCCTTGGTTCATCGTCTCTGCTCATTCAGCAAGGTCTCACAGAATCTCTCGCCGGCAGGTTTGAAAGCATATTCATTCCACATTGGACATATCCGGAGATGAAAAATGCCTTCGGGTGGAGTTTGGACAAATACTTATGGTTCGGTGGTTATCCTGGAAGCGAAAAACTGACGGACAACGAGACAAGATGGAAGAGATACATTAAAAGTTCACTGATTGAGACCAGCATCTCGAAAGATATCCTAATGCTCACACGGGTGAACAAGCCAGCGTTGCTGCACAAGCTCTTCAATATCGGATGTTCGTATTCCGCTCAGATTTTGTCTCTAACAAAAATCCAAGGCGACCTGATGGAAAAGGGCAATCTGACAACTCTCAGCGACTATCTCGCGCTTCTTGACGCGGCAGGTCTGCTGTGCGGCCTTGAGAAATACGCCGGCGACATAATCCGGAAACGGGCGTCCAAACCAAAGTTTCAAGTCTACAACAACGCCCTTCTGAGTTCGCAGAGCGAATTTACATTCGATGAAATCATAAATAAGGGGAAAGAATGGGGGCGCATTGTCGAATCCGCCGTCGGTAGCCATCTTCTGAACAAGGCAAGAGAAGGGTATTTCGACCTCTATTATTGGAATGAAAATAGCCGTGAGGTCGATTATGTCCTTCAGAAAGGCAGCAAGGTCATTGCCATTGAAGTCAAAAGCGGCAAAGACTCCATCAATGAGGGAATGGCACTATTCAACGCCAAGTTCCACCCGCACCGGCTTTACACCGTAGGCACCAACGGCATCCCCCTCGAAACTTTCCTCACCGCCAATCCTGAGGATTTGTTCTGAGGGAAAAATTAACCAATAAACACTTATAAAGAATGCAGAAGCGAGAGACTATCGTGAAAGTCTTCGTATTTCGTATAAGGGAAACATTAAATAAGTTAAACGGATAGCTATGAAACGGATATTTTTAGTCTTGGCGCTTATGTTTTCCGCGGCTCTGATGGCGTCGGCGGACGAGGGGATGTGGATGATTAACGCAATTGACAGGGCTTTGGAGAAGAATATGAAGGCTCGGGGGTTGAAACTCGGAGCCCGGGAGATTTACGATGCGGATGCAAAGGGGACGACTCTGAGCGATGCGGTGGTGGCCCTGGATTTCGGATGTACGGGAAGCATAATCTCGGACGAGGGGCTTCTCATCACCAACCACCACTGCGCCTATGCCGACATCCACAGCATAAGCACTCCGCAGCGGAACTATCTCGAAGACGGTTTCTGGGCGTTCAAGAGCGAGGAAGAGAGATATATTCCCGGAAAGAATGTGTTTTTCCTGAAAAAGGTCATCGACGTCACGGATGAGGTGAATACTCTCGAGAAGAAGATGCTTGCCGAAGGTAAACATTTCGGAATCAGGAAGTTGAGTTTCATTCTCGAAAAGGAGTATAAAAAGGAATATCCGGAATATGAGCCTTACCTGAGTTCGATGTGGTCGGGTGAGAAGTATTATATGGCTCTCTATCTTGTCTATAGCGACATCCGTCTCGTTGCAGCACCTCCCGTGTCCATTGCGGCATTCGGTGGGGACATCGACAACTGGGAATGGCCTCAACATAAATGCGATTTCGCAATGTATCGTGTCTATGCCGATGCGGACGGAAAGCCTGCGGCATATTCCGAAAACAACCTCCCTCTGAAGCCTGTACGCAAGTTGAATATTTCGACAAAGGGATATAAACCCGGTGATTTCAATATGGTAATCGGATTCCCGGGACGCACGGACCGTTGGTCAAGCTCGTTCAAACTCGTGCAGAAAAAAGATGTGACACTGCCGATTTCGAATGAGATTCGCGGGAAACAGATGGAGATTACTGAAAAATGGATGAATGCCGAGCCGCAGATACGCCTTATGTATTCGAACTGGTATTTCGGACTCAGCAATGTGCAGGAGTTGAACGAAGGGGAGGTGCTGTGCTATAACAGGTTCAATGTTGCTGCGGACAAAAGAGCTCAGGAGGCCGAACTTGCCCGGTGGATTGCCGCTTCACCCCAAAGGAGCGCACAGTGGAGCTCGATGCTTTCAGATTTGGAGACAAAATATAAGGCTGTGGAGGATGTGGAGCGCAACAGGACCTGGTTCCGCGAGACTTTGGTGCGTGGAAGCCGGATGTCGCTGATTACTGCGCGTCTGAAGAATTCGAAGAGTTCGCTCAAAGCGGTGGCTCCAGTCTATAAGGAGATAGACCTCAGGGTGGAGAAGGAACTGTTTGCCTATTCGGCCGAGATGTTCCTGCGTAATGTCGACAGGGAGTATTGGTCTGATTTCCAAAAGGATATCGTCTCTGAGTTTACTGATGCCGAGACAGGAAAGACTGATTACAAGGCTCTTTGCGACAGCATTTGGGCGGGAAGTTACATCGCCGGAGGATTCGAATCTTTGAAGAATTCCGGGGCGTTTGACACGCTGCACGGACGCGGACAGGGTGGGCCGAAGCACGAAGGGCCGGGAAATGGAGCTTTCGGACACGGAGAGATGGGACGCGGTGGAGAAAACTGCCGTTTTGGGGATGACCCGTTATTCCGCTTCCTTCAGGATGTGAAGATTACGGTTTTCAACGAAAAATTGAAGGCAATCGAAGGCAATCCGGACATACTCGCTCTCAGCCGCGAATACACCCACGCACTCTACGAAATGCGTATTGACAAAGGAGAACCGGTCTATCCTAACGCCAACTCGACTATGCGCATCACCTACGGCACAGTGGGAGGGCTCAACCCCTATGACGCCATCCATTGCGACCATCAGAGTTCCCTCGCAGGAGTGCTCGAAAAGCATAACCCGGCCTCCTACGATTTCTGTCTCAAAGACGATTGGAAGAGGCTTCTTGAAAGCGGTGAATTCGGAGTCTGGGGCAGCTGCATCAAGGCTTCCGGCAATGTTTGCGGCTCAAAAAGCAAAAAGACCGGAGACAAAGGAGCGAAAACCGGAGTTGAAAGAGCGGGAGTCAGTCCAAAAGATTTCCCGGTGGATTTTCTCAACAACTGCGACATCACGGGAGGCAACTCCGGCTCCCCTGTGCTCAATGCTCGCGGCGAACTCATAGGCCTTGCCTTCGACGGCAATAAGGAATCTCTCGCGAGCGACGCCAGCTACACACCGAACTACAACAAATGTGTCTGCGTCGACATCCGCTACGTCCTCTTCACCCTCGACCGCTACGCCCATCTCGACCGCATCCTCGACGAGCTGGGATTTTAGCCAACTGAGGAAATGAAAAATAGCCAACTGAGGAAATGAAAAATAGCCAACTGGGGAAACGAAAAATAGCCAACTGGGGAAATATAAAAATAAAATCGTTATATTTGCCTGAAAAACAGGGATATGGAATTTGTTTACAAAGCAAGGATAGCGGATAGGATTCTTGAGCGCAAGTTGGAAGGAAAAGGGGCTGTGCTCATCGAAGGGCCCAAATGGTGTGGCAAGACAACCACTGCGGAGCAACGTGCAAAAAGCATTTTGTATATGGACTCTCCCGAAGATTTGGAAAGCAACCTTAGAATGGCTGACCTCAACCCGAAACTGCTTCTTGAAGGAGAATCGCCGCGTCTTATTGACGAATGGCAACTCGCTCCCAAACTGTGGGATGCCATCCGCTTTGAAGCCGACCATAGGCACGACACGGGACTTTTCATACTCACAGGTTCCGCGGTTCCGATTGACGAGGATGAGATAAAACATTCTGGGACAGGACGCTTCGGTTGGGTGACGATGCGTCCGATGAGTCTGTATGAATCCGGTGAATCCAATGGAGCAGTCAGCCTTGGAAGTTTATTCAATTCCGCAGGTGACATCGCTGTCTCAAACAGTCTCGAATTGGAGGATATAGCATTTCTTATATGCCGTGGCGGATGGCCTTTCGCTTGTAGCCTCGCAGGAAATACTGCACTCGATCAAGCATTTGATTATGTTGAAGCCGTAATAAAAAAAGACATCTCGCGAGTGGATAAGGTACGAAGAAGTCCGACTACAGCAAGACTGCTTATGCGTTCTTATGCAAGAAACATCGGTACGCAGGCAACGCTTGGAACCCTGGTCGCGGATATAGCCCCAAACGAAGAAAGTTCAATAGATGAAAAGACCGCATCGTCATACATCGAAGCCTTGAAGAAAATCTTCGTCATAGAAGACTCCGAAGCTTGGAATCCCAATCTTCGCTCAAAGGCTGCCATCCGGACATCAAACACGAGATATTTTGTGGACCCGTCCATAGGTACAGCCATACTCGGGCTTGGACCGAATGATTTAATTAACGACCTGAATACAATGGGACTTATGTTCGAGTCGCTATGTATCCGTGACCTCCGGGTATATGCGGACGCCCTTAATGGACAAGTCTTCCACTTCAGAGACAAATACGGGCTCGAATGTGATGCCGTTATGCACCTGCGAGACGGACGATACGGGCTTATTGAAATAAAACTTGGGGGCGACCGCCTGATTGAAGAGGGTGCGAAGAATCTTAAAGATCTTGCCGCAAAGATTGACACGGATAAGATGAAACATCCATCATTCCTTATGGTACTCACTGCCGTGGGCAAGTATGCCTATCGCCGCAAAGACGGAGTTTATGTCGTTCCTATCGGCTGCCTTAGGGATTAAAGGAGAGCAGGACTGGTTGAGATTTTTCCAGTTCCAGCAACTTAACCTTCTTGTCAAGCCCTCCGGCATATCCCGTAAGCTTTCCGTCTGAGCCGACAACCCTATGACATGGAATAATCAAGGAGATAGAATTATGCCCCACAGCACTCCCAACAGCCCGTGCTGACATCTGTCGAAGGCCTTTTTGCTTGGCAATACGCACCGCGATTGCTCCGTAGGTCATAGTTTCCCCAAAAGGAATAGTAAGCATAATTTCCCATACCATTTTTCGGAAGGGGGTAGTTTTCATTCTGAGAGGCGGTGTGAAATCCGGCTGGCGTCCGCTGAAATAGATGTCCAGCCATCGGCGGGTCTCCACGAATACCGGAAGGTCTTTCTCCTCGTGCTCTTTTTCAAGTGCATCGGCAAAATATTCCTGTCCATCAAACCACAGGCCGATAAGGGACGTGCCGTCGCTGGCTAGGGTGATTCCACCCAGTGGAGAATTATAATGCTGCGTATATTCCATCGAATCATTAATAACCCGACGTATTCCGCGACAATTCGGAAGGTATTGCCACGAAAACGCCGATTAGAATTTGCCGGCCGAGACAGCGATGTTTACTCTGTCGTTGTGCTTTCCGGGACGAGGAGTGTGAATTCGCGGGTGTAAGTGTTGAGAACGCTGCCGTCTTCTGCATTCATTGTGTTTTTGAGAGTCAACTTAGCAGTGCCTTTCTTTGTCCCCAATGGAAACGTAATCCTATAGAAATATTTTTTGGAATTACTGTACTTCCCCGTAGATATCTTAAGTTTCTCAATATCAACAACACCCGTATCTTCTACAGCTATCTCAAAATTTTTGTTAGGTTCCAATCCAAAATCACCGAAAGTTATGACAAAAAGGCACGGGTGACCATTATCCATATCATAGGTATTAGTGAGATCAATGGTTTCACCATCTGCGATTCCATAATTGACAAATGAAAGTTCACCATAGTCAGGACGGCGGTTGTGAAGAGCAAATCTGTACTTATAAGCCATGATATACGTTGATTTCGAAAGGCTTGCATCACCGTCCTTCGGAGTGACAGTCATTTTGCACTTGCCGCCCGCCAATGCTCGGGCATAAGCCTCTCCGTCCAACTGGAGATCCAGAAGTTCCGGTCTTTCAAGTTTCCAAATGAAATCCTCGGCAACAGCCGTTGAAGGGGTCGGAGTAAATGTAATCCGAGTCGGGTGTTCTGCGCCGCCCCAAATACTATATATTTCCTCCGAAAATTCCAAGTCCTTATATTTCCAGACTTTAACCGCACAAGTTTCCGAAAGAGAGCCGTCTTTTGTTCTTGCCGTCACAACTGCCTTGCCGATTCCCACTGCAGTAACAAGACCTTCCTGACTCACTGTAACAACTTTATCATTATCGCTTTCCCAAATCAGTTTCGGATAATTATTAGCATCCTCCGGAAAGAATAAAACATCCAGTTGTTTGGTTTCATCGATTTTCAATTCGAGACTGGTCGCACTCAAACTGAAGGCAGTGACAGTAACTTTCGCGCCCGACGGGGCTTTCTTACATCCTGCCCCCCCCAGAATCATAGCCGCAGCAAGCGCTCCGACCATAATTGTTTTGAAAAAATGATGGTTCATAGTTTTTGGTTTTTAAGGATTATCAAATAATAACTTCCGCAAAGAAAACGATTTACGGCAACAATTCCTATAAGTAATTTTACTTAGATTCAAGGTTTTGAAGTTAAATTTAAAAAGTTTTCGTGTCTGCTTTTCGCGTCTGGTACAGTACACGATCGCACGAAATCGCCAAATGTTTCTGACTAATATTTTGCTATTGAAGATTTTGTGTCATTTGCCACAAAATCTTCAATAGCAAAACCTACAACTCCAGAGAGTCCTGCCGTAGCAAGAAATCATACACGCTAATTGTTGTGATACCATACTCATCTCTCTGAATCAGACCAGGTTCCCCGGTTATTATAATTTTCTTAAATGAGTCGCCTATGTTGATAAGCGATGACTTTTCCTGTCTCTCCTTATCGTCAGAACCAAGCCGATATGCTGACTGGACATAGTATCTTCGGCTGCCCTGATTACACACGAAATCGACTTCCAGCTGCCTCTGAACCCTCTTTCCAGAAACATCCGTTTCTCTGGACACGACACAACCCACATCCACATTGAACCCACGGACCCGAAGCTCATTGTAGATGACATTCTCCATCAAGTGAGTCATCTCCAACTGCCGGAAATTCAGCCTCGCATTCCTAAGTCCACAATCGACGAAATAGTACTTGGACGGGCTGCCGATGTATTTTCTCCCCTTGACGTCATACCGCATCGCCTGCTCCACAAGGAAGGAGTCACAAAGATAATCAAGATATAATTTGACAGTATTGGGAGAAATACGGACATTCTTCACACTCTCGAATGTATTGGCAAGACGAGCAGGATTTGTCAGACCGCCGATGGAAGAAGCGATGGTATTCACAAGTTCAGCCAATTCCCCGTCCTGCCTGACGCCATACCTTTCCGTAATGTCTCTGAGATATGTTTCCGTAAAAAGTCCCTTGAGATATTCCGATTTCTGTTCCTCTGTAGAAAATGACACGATTTGCGGAAGCCCGCCATAAGTCATATACTCGTTCAAGGCCGTGAACCTGTCGCCTACATATACCGACATATACTCGCTGAAGCTCAGCGGCCGAATCTTTATTTCGTCTCCACGCCCACGAAACTCTGTTATAATGTCCTTTGAGAGAAATTTTGCATTACTGCCAGTAACATAAATATCTACGCAAGGAAGACTATGCAGGCCGTTAAGCACAAATTCAAACTGAGGCACCAACTGTATCTCGTCAAGAAGGAGAAAATATTCCTTATTATCTACAACACGACTCTTCACATATGAATAAAGACTGTCAGGATCACAAAGAGCATGGTTCTCCCAATCATCCAACTTGATGGCAATGATGTGAGAATCGTCAGTTCCCCTCAATTTGAGGTAGTCACTGAATATATTGAAAAGCAAATATGATTTCCCAGACCTACGCACGCCGGTGACGACCTTAATCATGCCGTTACCGATTCTTGAAATCAGTCGGTCAAGGTATATTTTTCTATTTATCCTCATAAGTATATTGAATATTTTATGCCATTTGCCACAAAATCTTCAACAAATATGGCGAGGTTTTTTGAAACTTCCAAACAAGTGACCTTCCCTGAGAATGGTTGACACTTTTGGGGTGGTTAAACTAAGATTGTTTACACATTCACTGGACCGGTTTACATCGGATGGTCCATTCCCCTAAAGTGGTTGTCAAACGTACTGTTTCCGTTGACATGATGCTGGAAGACGAGAGTCTTCCTTTTTTGTTGGTTGTTGCCGGCCGTACGGCCGGCAACAACCAACCGCGCATCAAAGGTAACTACTTTTTTCTACACGGCCACCTCCTCTGTTAAAGTTTCTTCAGTAAGCCTGGATAACCCAGGGGCATATACACCAAGTTGTGGATCTTCCGACGCCACCGCCTGACGGCAATAGTTCTTCCAACAGCGCTGCTGTTCACCACATCGATTATGAGCTTGTTCTGGTGTCTGCCAGCCAATGCTCATATGCGGTCGCTGCGTGTTGTAGAAGTCAATGATACGGCAAAGTTCCAACTTGCAAACTTCTCTGGTCGGGATGGTCATCTTGTAGAGCCACTCGCTTTTGAGGATGCCGTTGGCACGCTCCGCGATGGCATTTTCCAACGGGTCTCCACTCTGGGTCATGCTAATGCTGACGCCATGCTTCTTGAGCTCGGATACATAAGCGTCACTACAATACTGGCAGCCACGATCGGAATGGTGGATAAGCCTGCTGGCGGTCTCGCCATCAATCGTATCCAATGCCATTCCAAGGGCCTCGAGAGGGTATATGGTCTCCAGGGTGGAACCGAGAGCCCAACCGACGATCTTGTGTGAGTAGGCGTCCGTTATCAGCGAAAGGTAGCAGACGCCTTCATCTGTTTCTATATACGTAATGTCGCTGACCCATATTTCGTTAGGCCTGTGCGGAACCACATCCTTGATGAGGTTCGGGTACTTCCTATAGTGGTGGTTCGAGTCCGTGGTCTTGTACCGTCGACGTCGCCGGATGTGGACCATCAGACCATTCTTCCGGAGTATCTCGATGAACGCATCGCGCCCCGGCATACAGCCGGTCTCCTTGAACAACGTGCTGATAATGATGTAGAGCTTCACGCAACCTAGGCCAGGATTGTCTTTCCGATAGTCCTTGGCCTTTTCCACGATAAGAGGCTCTATCGCATCCTCTGCGAAGTCGTTCTCCTTGTGTTTGTAGAATGATTGCCTGCTATAACCAAACAGCCCGCAAAGAGTCCCCAGAGATGCTTCCGGGGGGCTCTCGCGTAGCAGGGCTACTGTTTGGTGCCAGATTTTTTTCTGATCGGGATGTTGAAGGTCTCTTCGGCCACGTTAATCATCGTGTCATATGCCTTGGAACGTAACTTCTCCAATTCCAGGGCCTTCTGGAGTCTCTTGTTCTCAGCTTCCAGTTCCTTCACCCGATCTTCAGGACTCTTTTTAGCCATAGGATCAGAGGGATTGGTTTCGTCCTGCAAAGATACCAATTCCTTTTCATTCACATACTTGTCCATCCAGTTGAACAACACCTGGCGGGAACTGATGTGATACTTTTCGATAATCTGGCTGGCAGGAACATGCCCTCCAACATACTCGGACACGATGGCTATCTTGTCCTCTTCATCAAAATGGTACTTACCAGTACCGTACTCTACAAGTTGATCGTCTTGAAGTTCCTCATTCCATACCCAGCGGGTATAAGTCTTTTCGCGCATTGCACTGTACTTTTTTGTCCCCCGTACAGTGTCAACTATTTTCAGTTCAAGTCAAAGACATTTTTAACAGACCGATTGTAGGGCCGAGACGGCGATGTCTATTCTGTCGTTGTAGTTTCCGGGACGAGGAGTGTGAATTCGCGGGTGTAAGTATTGAGAACGCTGCCGTCTTTCGCTTTCATTGTGTTTTTGATGGTCATTTTGGCAGTGCCGCTACCGGTTCCCAGAGGCAATTGGATACATAAAGCCATCGTACTAGATGGGAATTTATTGATCTCAGCAACTTTAACAATACCCTTATCTTCTACTATAATCTCAAACTCCTCAACAAGAGCACCGCCACCAAAACCGTTGGCGCTAATAAAAATTGCAGGCTGCCCAAAATGCGTCTTAACTTTAGACATATCAATCGTGGCTCCGTCCTCAATTCCATCTCCGGAAAGAATAAAACATCCAGTTGTTTGGTTTCCTCGATTTTCAATTCGAGACTGGTCGCACTCAAACTGAAGGCAGTGACAGGAACATCAACGACAGATGGGGATTTCTTACATCCTGCCCCCCAGAATCAATGTCGCAGCAAGCGCTCCGACCATAATTGTTTTGAAAAAATGATGGTTCATAGTTTCGGGTTTTTAAGGATTATCAAACAATAACTTCCGCAAAGAAAACTATTCCCCGCAACAATTCCTATACGTAATTTTACTTAGACAAGGTTTTATCATTTCAAAGCCCAATGCAATCCCCAATACCCCTCACAAACGAAGCAAAAATCAACGGGTCTCAATCAAGATAAAGGAATTTGGAGCCATCACTATGCTTGCCTTACCATCTTTAATATCCACAGGGGTTTCCGTATGGAGTTTGTATTTATCCGTAACAAAACTACGTATTTCGTGAATGTCGCAATTTTTGAATTCGACATCCACGGAACGCGGGGCTATGCAATTGCGGTCGTTGGAAAAATTGGTAACAAGCACCGCCATGCGACCATCCTCACCTTTTGCCGCAGTGACATAAATATTCCCTGCTTCGGCTGTAGAAGAAAAGACCCTAATTCCGAGTTCGCGGAGTTTGCGCCATGAATAAAATGCGTAATATGGTGGAAGTGTGGAAAATGAGGTGAAGTCGAACAGGCCGTTGAACGATGTGTTCGGGCGGGCATCGTAGTACATGAGCATATCGACAGGGCCATCCTGACAAACCTGCATGACGGCGGCAGTGAATGCGGCGCCATCGCTTGATTTTATGATTTCGGTGGTATAGACAAACTCGTCAGTCCAGTTGGAGAGATAGTTCCATTCATCAAGAATCATTTCAACATCCGAATAGCCATAACGGTCGAGGAGCGACTTCATCAGAGCGTTCTTCTGAACGAAGGCCTCAGGAGTGCCGGCATAGAGATGGTAGGAGAAAAAATCCATCTTCACCCCGTGCTTTGCGGAATAGGCAAGGAAACGCTCCGCCCACTCGTTGTCCTCGCACAAAGCCGGACCGCCAATTTTGAGATCGGGGAAACGTGATTTCAAGTGTTTGGACACAGTAGCGAAAAAGCGGAAATACTCCCTATCAGAACCGTTCCAGGTGGGAGAGTCATTCTTGAGGTAGCGCCCCGAACTGAAGCCCAAATCCGGCTCGTTCCATATTTCCCAATAGTCTATCCCATAGCGGAATCCGTCTGCCCAACCTTCGTTGTAGTGCATTATGATGTGCTCGCATACCCGCGCCCATTTCCCGTAGTCCGCCGGAGGATAGACCTCGTACTTTTTCGCGGCATTCTCGATGGACTGTCCCAGACGATAGAAGACCTTGGTACCCGTCTGACTGATTTCCTTCAGAAGCTTGTCGGTGAGGGAGAAGTCATACGACCCGGCCTTGTTCTCGTCGGCGCTGAAATCAGGGAAAACGCAGTCGATATCGACGCAGTGCGCCCACGATGCATACAGAGGCGCGTCGTGAAGCCTCGCGTAGGGAAATCCTGCCGCCTTGTAGGCCTCGAAGTTGCCCTTCTTCTGGCTTGCAGGAGCCACTTTAGGGCCGTTGTTCACGGCGTTCATCGGCTTAATCGGGCCGAGTTCCACTGACGGGTCGATTACTATCTGGGAATAGGCATTGACCGCAAGCGCGAGTGCCGCGGCCAATGCTGTTATGAGTTTTCGGGACATTTTCTACTTGTTCGTTTTAATACGGGGATGCGAGTTTCTTCGCGGTGATTTATTTTGCGTCTTTTACGCAGCGGACGGAAAGACCTGAAGCCTTATATATACTATACATCTCTGGCTTTTGATTTACTTGGAAGTGCAAGCAACTTGCCTGTAAATTTCCTGCTGACGCGTCTATATCACAAGCCCAAATATAGACGCGAGCTGTAGTGGTTGATCGATTATAACTCTGCCCTGCACTTGTTCTATTTCCTACAGCTGAAAACATCAGATCCGAACCATCTAATTTAAATCCATCTTTAATCTCGAATAACTCATTCTCACTCCCTGCACTTGGGAATGAGCTTGCCTTAAAATCAGACGGAGTAAATGTATAGTTTTTTATCAATCCATCTAATTCCGCATAGGTTGGCATACGCCAACCATTGGGGCATGGGTTGCCAATCTTGCCGGCTAAATATCCGGCATCGGACTCGGACATTGGCCATGCAGTCAATGATGTGCCACTATACCAATCGCCATTGGCCTTCTTATAGAAATATGCATCGCCCGGGGAGGAAACCGGGCCTGACTTGCATACAGCACTTGTCGTTCCGGCCGGATAATAAGGCTGACCTACCGCACGGCCATACTGATAGAGCAGTCCGTTCGGATGCGCCTTGCTGTAGCCGCAATAGACCGGTGCCCAGAGGAGGTCTCCGACCTTTATCGGCTTCAGGTTGGTGCCCGGATAATAATCGAAGTTTATCGGCATTGAATAGACCGTGCCGGCCTTAGGAGCGAACGACGACTTGAGAGAGCGGGTTGTTCTGTGCCCGTTCGAATCTTCAGCCGTAATCTCAATTCCGGAAGCGTATGTCTGTGCAGGAACTGCAACCACGACCTCCGTCCCCAGAGCCACGCCATCTCCGCAGTTCACAGTGACAGCCGCTGCCCCGGCACCAGAGACAGGTGTCAGTGCAGGAGACTCAGCCGTGAAATCAACGCTGAAGTCGCCGCTCATCGGCTCGTCGCCATTTGACTTGACGATGATTGACTTAATCAAGTCTTTGTCGTATTCCGTGTCGAACGAGAGTACAAGATAGGCCATCAAGTGGCTGAAATGCAGGCTCTCCGCAGCGTCCGCCGAGTACGCCAGCATAATTGCCGACGCCGGGTCGAACGAATCTTTGATATATGTCTGCGCCGCAGGGACTGTTATCACGCCATCCGTTTTCCACGCAGAGGCAGGATACACGGCCTTAAAGCCCTCGGTGCCAAGTGCCTCGCTGAAAGAGAATGTCGCAGTCTTGGCGTCAGCATCACTGAATACGGCCTCGCCGGACTCTACTCCGTTCACGCAGATTCTGTCTCCAGCAGTCCAGCTGACAGGATATTTGCCGTCAGCCTCCTGACCGAGAGAAGTCTTGGTGACATCGCCGCCGATGCTTGCAGTCAGCGTAAGCACAGGGGCATAAGGAGTTTCAGGTTCATTTGCACCGGGAGTCTCCTTTGAGCAGGAAACCATGACCGCGAGAAAAAGCGGAAGCATATATTTTATCTTTTCCATAATCTGTCTGTCTTATAGTTCCACACGATTAAAACCAGATGAACTTTTCCTCCGATTTATCCATATCATCTATGCCCCCCCCAACAGTTGAAGAGGCGAAGCCGAACTCGGCGACGAGCAGCTGCACGTCAAGACTCGGCGAGCTGTAGTCTGTTGATTTTGTTTTCATAATGGTGTTATTAGTATTTTAGTTTCCCTTTACACAGCGGACAGAGATGCCGGTGGCCTTAGCCAAAGCAGCATAAGCCGCAGTGAATCCGTCAGGCTCTACCGAAGACTTATTTCTTCGCAGACTGAAGCAGGTCGCATTTTTCGCATCCGTTCCGGACTGAATGTCAGAAGTCCATATTCTCGCATACGCATCAGCACCGGTTCCTCTGTAATACCCTTGTCCCTTGCTTGTTCGACCGCCAACCGCAGCGAAGAAAAGTCCGGAGTCATCTTTGAGAGTAAAGCCGGTCTTGACCTCCGCCGCATTCTTCTGAGCATCCGTGCCACCGCCGTCGCTGAATGACCAATTCGTTGACTGAGTAAATCCGATTTTCATCAGTCCCTCGCACTCTGCCATGGTCGGAAGACGCCATCCGCTTGGGCAAGGATTGGCAATCATGCCCTCAACATAGCCAGCCGCAGATTCTGACATCGGCCAACTGGTCAGAGACGCGCCGCCATACCAGTCACCGCCGTCAAGCTTGTAGAAATATGCATCGTCCGGAGAGGAAATCGGTCCGGACTTGCAGACCGAACCGGTAGTTCCTGCCGGATAGTAAGGCTGGCCGGCCTTTCTGCCGTACTGATAGAGAAGTCCGTTTGGATGCTCGACGCTATAGCCGCAATAGACCGGTGCCCAGAGCACATCCTTCTCCTCGCTGCCCACAAACTGATGAACCGTCACAGGTTCCAGTTCGGTGCCGGGGTAATATGTCACGACTTTCTTCGGCTCGTAGCTTATCTCAGGAAGCTCAGTGACAACGCCTTCCGCAAAGGCGAGCGTTCCGAGTTCGGTCTCCATATAGCCGCCGTCAGTGTCGTAGAGGATGCACTTCACGGCGCCCTGCGGAAGAACGGCCGAGCGGAACCAATACTCGCTTGCCTTGTCCTCCGACAAAAGTACATTCGGAGAGATGCCGAGTTTGAGGGTGTCTATGTCCTCTCCACCGATGCCTGAAGCAATCACCGCCGCCTTGAAAAGCGTTCTTGGCTTCGAGGATGCAGCGGTAACGCTGATTTTTCCATACGGGCTCGTGTGAGCGAGAACTATCTTTCCGTCAGATGCCGCCTCGCCTTTGAGACACGCCGGGAAAAGTTCAGGCTCGACTGTCTGGGAAGAGAGGTCAGAGTCTCCGGAGATAAATTCGGCTGACTTCACGGCCGTGAGTTTCTTTCCGCAGACCATCTTCTGGAAAGTGAAGCGCCCTTCGGCAATGTCAGCCTCGTCCTTCATGAGATAGGTGGCAGTTTCGGAATAGTTCTCGTCCAGAGGATTTCCATAGACCGTGAGGAGGTCTCCCTTCTGCCAGGCAAGACTGCTCCCTGTCAATGAAGCCTTGGTGTCGGCGACGGTGACATAGACGTATGGGAAATCGCTTCCTCCCTGAGGAAAGCCGGACTCTGAATAGTTCGGGTCCTTCTTGCAGGAGAGCGCCGCCAGGGCGACAAGGATGAAACAAAAACATTTCTTTTCCATAATTATCAGTTTTTTTGTCATTATTATCAATTTTACAGTCGGCCGCATCAGTCTTTCCGCGTCAACTTCAAGGCGACTCCACCTCCTGGAGCCATCTCAACTTCAACCTTGGTGTCCTGACCGACTTCACGGGTCTCCCGGATGTAGTCCGTACCGTTGCGGGATGCGTTAACTCCGTCCCGGAAAATTTCCGCATTCCAGAGGCCGTCGCCAAGGAATCCGAGGTCAATTCCAATCTTTCTCGCCGACCACGAGCAGGTGGCGCCGACATACCAGTCCGAACCCTTTCTGCGGGCGGTGACGATGTATTCGCCGACACTTCCGGCAAGAACCAGGGTCTCGTCCCAGACCGTCGGAACAGAGGCGATGAAACGGGTGCATTCAGGCTCACGGCGGTAGTTTATCGGAGTGTCGCAGAGCATGCACAGAGGAGAGTCGAAAATCATGTATTCAGCAAGCTGGTGGCAGCGGGTGCCCATGCTCATAGGCTCGGAGTAGTTCGCGCGGAAGTGTCCGCGTGCGGCATTCATCATAGCACCCTGAGTGTAGTCAACAGGACCGGCACATTGACGGATGAACGGCATCAGCACGTCATAGAGAGGCTGGTTCACATCATTCTTGCACCATTTCATCTGCTCGCAGCCGAACACGCCTTCATAGTTCAGGACATTAGGCCAAGTGCGGCTGAGTCCCGACGGCTTGTAGGTGCCGTGGAAATCGACCAAAAGGTGATACTTCGCGGCTGTTGCCGCCGCACGGCTGTGGAAATCGACCATAATCTGGTCGTCCCTGTCCATAAAGTCAATCTTGAAGCCCTTGACACCAAGGGAAGAATAGTGCCGGCAGATGTTCTCCATGTCCCTGTCGAACGCCCAGTAGCCTGCCCAGAGGATTATTCCCACATTTCTGGCGGCGGCATAGTCAACCAGTTCCCTGATGTCGATTTCAGGAATGACCCTCATCAGGTCGGCGGCTCCCTTCACGGACCAGCCCTCGTCGAGAATCACGTACTCGATGCCGTATTCCGCGGCGAAGTCGATGTAGAACTTGTATGTCTCGTTGTTGATGCCGGCCTTGAAGTCAACGCCCTTCACGTTCCAGCCGTTCCACCATTCCCACGCGACCTTGCCCGGCTTCACCCAGCTCCAGTCGCTTCCCTCTTCCGGTTCCTCACCAAGGAGCCACACAAGGTCGCAGTCGGCCATTGCAAGTTCGTCTCCTATGGCGATGATTCGCCACGGGAATTTTTCTCCGGCGGAGCACTGCGCGATGTAGTTCCTGCGGCTTTTGACCACTCCCTGAAGAGAGTTGTGCCCGCCCTGCTCAATGACGTCAGGATATGCGGCGAAAGTTCCGCACAGTTCCAGAAGGTCGTCTCCGCGCTTGAGGTACATCCCCGGATAGTTCATGAGCGAAGACTCCATTATGTTCATGCGGACGCCGCCTGAAGCCTTGACCATCATCGGGAGTATGGACATGGAGCGAGAGTCGAATTCGGAGAGTTCCGCCAGCGTGTACTGTTTCTCAAATGAGGAATTGAACACGGACGTGTAAGGAATGTAGGCAGGCCAATCCTCGGCAAAACGGAACTCCGCCTTTTCGGAAAGGACCCGGAAGTCATTTCTGCTGCGGGAAATGAACCTGTAGGCAACACCGCTGTCGTATGCACGGAACACGGCATAGCAGTCGGAGAAGGTGAGCGTAAGCTCGTTGTATTTGTCTTCAACGACCGATTTCTTGTAGAGAGCAGTGCCTATTTCGCGGGAGACGGAGCGTGTCCGCGCGTGCTTCACCCGCCCCTCGCCATAGACCGTGCCGTCGTCGAGAACCATTCCGAGGGCCGACGGTTCAAGAAGCCGCACCCCGTCCCTCGACACCGACCACGAAAGCCCCTCTCCCGAAGTCACGGCAACGGAGATTCTCCCGTCAGGCGAAACCAGACGGTGACTTTTCACTGCGGCGAAGCCCGATGTGCCGAGCAAGACCGCCAGAACTGTGGTAATTACTTTTTTCAAAGAGAACATAGCACGCTGTCTTTAGGGTTGTCGTCGAATGAAGCACAAATTGAGACCTTGCCGGACGAGGTGTCAAGCGCGGAGAGAGGTATGGAAATCTCGGCAAGATAGCCGGTGTCGATGTCGCTGTCGTCAGTCAGAGTGCCGCCATAGGTTCCGGAGACAGAGACGGACTTGTTGGCAGAGGTGAACGAAGTCGGCCCGACCTTGACCTTCACGGAATTCTTCGATGAAGACGAAGAGCCGACAAGAACGGTCATATAGTCGGAAGACGAAAGGCGTATATCGCTTACTTCCAGCAGAATGTAGAGATTCTCATCATCCGCGGCACAGCGCAGGGTGGCGTCGGTCGAGGCGTCCTTGCAGAAGTAGAGAGCGTCGTCGGTGTTCCGCCATTCAGAATTGTCGCCGTCGACTTTCACGGTTCTCCGTGTTGCCTTTATGTCGTGGTTCAGAGCGTAGCGGCAGAGATGGATGGCCTTAGAATATGCAGAAGCGACGAGAAGGCAATGGGTTCCGTCAATTGTGGTGGCCGACCAATTGCCACCAGTCGAAAGGGCAATCTTCTCGGAGCCGAAGTTCCTTGCGGATGCGTCTCCCATCTTATAGCAATATGGCCATGTGCCGTTTTCGCGCGAGTAGGAAAGTATGGTTTCGCCGGAAGGGAACTGGACAAGATAAGGAGCACAGGCATCACGCCCGATCTTGTCGGTACGGGTTGATGGACCCGTTTCATCACCATCAAGATATTTCCAGCCCGGTGTACCCGGAGAATAGAGCATCGCAACAGAATGGGATGTCGAGGTGGAGGTTTCGCTGTCAACATCCTCCATTGCAAATGCGAGTTTGCCGGTGCCGCAGATGTCGATGCCCACAGGCATCTGGTCAGTGAACTTATTCATCTTGGAGCTGGCGTGCCACCATGTCTTCCTCATCACTCTGTATGGATCCGAGCCCGGCTCCGGAGTCCAGGTCTTGCCACCATCCTTGCTCAGGACGAGCGATGTCCCCGAATGCGAACTGCTTATCCATGGCCTCGCCTCGGTGAAGTAGCAGTGAATCTCGCCGTCAGGCATTTCAAGCAGGAACGGCTCCCAGCATTGCCCGTAGTAGATTATGCTTTCTTCCGACCAACTCTGTCCGTTGTCGGAGGAGCGCTTTATGGCAAGTCCGTGGTCGCCCCGGTTGTCCCGGATGGAGTAGGTCGAAGGCGCCCAGAAGGAGTTCACGGCAATGAGTTCCCCGCTGCGCAGGACAAGGAGTTCAGGGCAGGTGTAGTAACGGGCCACCGTACCGCCCTTGCAGCCGGGAGCCTTGTCGTTGTGCTCGAACAGACAGCCCTTGTAGGTCCAGCCGAAGATGTCGTTTCCGAGCGCGTAGTAGGTGTCCATGCCGTTGTTGTCGCTTCGAGTCGCAGCACCTCGCTGCCACATGAGCATATAGGAGCCGTTCGGAAGTCTCTTGATGCGGCTGTAGGTCTGCGGTTTGGAGGCGGAAGCGTCGTTGTTGTATTCCGTCAGGGAGGACTTCATCTGGACGAGGCTGGAGCGCGACTCCATTGATGCGTGGTCGCCGACGGCGCTTTCTCCGGCATTCAGCATTGTGAACGGCGTGAGGTGAAGCTCCGCACTTCCCTCTTCCTTTTCAAAGTCGAGTCTCACTTCGCTCACAACCCCCGCAGTGAGGCTGAGAGCCTGCTCATATTTGAACGAGCGATTGACGCCCTTTATGTCCGTGACGTCAAAGTTCAGCCGGATGGAACGCCTCGGAGGAATCGCTACAATAACCGGTGCTCCCATAGGGATTCCGTCTCCGGCGTCACGAACGATTAGTGAGGTGGCCTTTGAGGTTGAAGCGAGCGTACCGTTCTTGAAGTCCGGCCTGAAGTCTCCGGAAAGCTGCTCTCCGTTCGCCCCGCTTATGGTGATTTCGTAGATGTTGTCAGAGCCGAGCGAGCCCGGATTTATGACGAGCCTGAGAAAGGCCATCGCGTGAGTGAGGGATATGCCGCTGCCGGATGCGGAATAGCCAAGCATCACGGCCGAAGCCGCGTCAATGCCCCCGGCGACATATTTCTGCCTTGCCGGAATCGTCAGATTGTCCATCGCCGAATACACGCCCTGCGGATAGACCGCAGAATACGGAGCCTTCACCTTGTCAGTGAAAGTGAATGTGGCCTTCGCCCCGTCAGCCTCGGTCTTTTTTGAGCGCTCGCCGTTCACGACCATACGGGACGACTCCGTGAACACAAAGCTGACGCCGGCAACATCCGACGGCATCATGGTCTCAATCTTTATCTCCTGCGTCTCCGCCGGCTGAGGTTCCCGATTGTCTTCCACCGGCTTCGTGCAGGCGACAAGCGAGGCAAAAACGAGAAATATCCAAAATCCTTTTTTCATATATGCGTCACTTTACCAATGTGAATCTTGCAATATGCAGTTTTCCGCCTCTGTACGGCGCAACCAGCACGACGGTGTTCTCCGAATCGACGCAGGCGCTGGTCCACCCGCCCCTGTCGAAGGCCTTTCTCTCCGGGCCGAAGGCGGATGCCGAAGAATTTCCGATGCGGTACATCAGCGGCCACTCCATTCCCTTGTTCCTCGTGAACGTGACAAGCACCTCCCCTGTCGGGAACTTGACCATATATGGCCCGGTGGCATTTATTGAAAGGCTGTCTATCCTCTCTTTCGGTCCGGCATCAGCCCCCTGAAGTTTCTCCCAGTTTCCGTCTGCCGGAGAATAGACTATGCCCAGGGAGTAGTTGCCCATATCACAATCCTCCATCGCGAAGGCCATCTTGCCCTCATCGTTCAGAATCACTCCTACAGGCATCTGGTCGGTGTACTGGTACCTTTCCCATGTCGGGTTCCAGTACTTCTTCCTCATCACTCTGTAAGGCCGGGAGTTCAGGTCGGGGTTCCATGTCCTGCCTCCGTCGGCGCTTTCCACCATTGAAGTGCCTGAGTTTGCGCTGCTTATCCAGGCGCGGGCCTCGCTGAAATAGCACTGAATCCTGCCGTCAGGCTGTTCCAGAAGGAACGGTTCCCAGCTCTGACCGTGGAAAATCTCCGTTTCCTCCGTCCAGCTGCGTCCGTTGTCGAAAGAACGCCTGAGCGCGAGGCCGTTGTCGGAACGTCCCTCTATCCTGCTGTAGGTCGAGAGATTCCAAAAACAGCTGACGCACAACAGGCTGCCGTCCGAGAGAGAAAGAAATTCCGGACAGCTGTACATGCGTTCCGACTGCTGTCCTAAGACATTCTCGACTTTTCTGTTGCTGAAGAGGCGTCCCATCGGTGTCCATGTCTTCAAGTCAGGAGACAGGGCATAGCAGATGTACCTGCCGTTGTCGTCGGAACGTCCCGGAATCGTTTCCTGCCACGCGAGGATGTAGTTACCGTCCTTCATCAGACAGAGCCTCGGATAGGCCGGCTTGGTGACAAAGTTCAGCGTTTCCTTGCCAAGCACGATTTCGGAAGAGCGGTCCATCTCCAGAGCGGCACGCCCAAGCTCCTCACCACCAATGGTTGAAGCGGTGGCGAGGACAAGCGTGAACAACAGCACAACAATACTTTTCATCGTTCAGTTCCCCTTTTTTCAGTTCCACCCGTCGTTCTGGGACAGGTTCCCGTTGCGTTCCCTTTCCGCCTGAGGAACCGCCCACTTGCTGCAATAGTCGCCGGCATAGATGTAAGGAGCGATGTTCTCTCCCCAGACCTGTTTCAGCCCAGCCTCGCCCTGCACTCCCGGCTCGGAGCCGAGGAAGCGCCTCTGATGCCACACTCCCCAGCGCAGCTCGTCCTCATAGAGGGTTCCGGACTCTCCGGCGAACTCCCAGTGCTTCTCGTCCATAATCCTCCGGCGGAGGTCATCCTGTCCCTCGACCGCAGTCCATTTATTCGAGTCCAGTTCCGCCACACCAGCGCGGTCACGCACCTTGTTGACATATCCGACGGCCTCGGCTGTCCTGCCCTGCTCGTTCACGGCCTCGGCAAGGCTGAGAAGAACGTCGGCATAGCGGAACACAGGCATGTCAATTCCGGTGTATTCGCTTGACTGATACTCCGTTCCTCTCGCCACGAACTTTCTCATCCAGTAGTACATCCTGGTGGTGTAGCGGGTCTGGAGGTCAAGTTCCGGAGCGGTGTCCTTGCGGTAGGGGTAGCGATGGGTGTAGGTTAGGGCGGCGCCTGTCGACCCGCCGAGATATGTGGAATAGGGTAGAATCACTGTGGCGGCAAGACGTGGATCCCTCGCGGCGTATGCAGCCTTCAGACGGGCTTCGTTCCCGGACGGAAGGTAGAGGGACATGTCCGCCCCATATTCCTTGAGAGAAGAAATCTCCGCGTCGTTCAGCCCGTCTCTGAGGAAATAGGCGCTTCTCGCCTGCGGTGAGAGTTCGCTGTAGCCCGGGAATATGTCGTCCCAGCTGAACGGCTTTCCGTTCCTGTTCTGATAGGAATCCGCGAAGTCCGTGTTCACGACGAACTGGTCGTTGCCCTTGGAGACGGTCTCAACATTTCCGTAGATGTAGCTCAGGGCATTTCCGAAGCCTTTCTGCGAAATATATTGGATGGAGAAAATCATCTCACGGCATTTTTCGTTGGCCTCAAGAAAGAGGTCGGCATAGTTGCCGTCATAGAGTCCATAGCCCATTTCTCCTATCTTGAGAAAATCAGCCTCCGCAAGTTCATACTTCTTCTGCCAGAGATAGACTTTCCCACGGAGCATATATGCGGCACCCTTTGTGACACGTCCATAGTCTGAATCCGAGGCACCATACCTGTCCGGCAGGTTATCGTTGTCTATGCAATAATTGCAGTCCTCGATTATCTTCTCCCAGACCGTGTTCTCGTCGGAACGTCCTTTCGTGTACTCATCCGGCGCAAGATTCTCAAAATAGACAGGAACGCCACGCCAACGACAATTAAGCCGATAGTAATACAGGGCACGGATGAACCTGCACTCGGCTGTCCTCTGCTGTTTCACAGCTTCCGACATTCCAGGAACGTTGCCGATGTTGTTTATGACGTCGTTCGCCCTGTTGATGCCTTCGTAGTAGCGCTTCCAGAAAGTCGTGAACACTCCGTTGGTAGAAAGGACGTTTCCGGAAAGGAAAACGATGGAACCCCGGAAATAATCGACGGGGTCGAGAACTCCGGCGTATGCGTCCCAGTTATAGACCACATTGTCCGTGGTATTGAAGTCCCAGAGCAGGTTGTTATAAACTCCCCTCACCGCATTCTCAGCCAGGACAGGATCGGTGTAGACTAAGTCGGAAGAAAGTTTATCAGTCGGTATCTTGTCCAGAAAGCCCTTGCAGGAAACCGTCGAAAGGCAGCAGAACATAAGAACTATATAGATTGTCTTTTTCATGTCAATATGCTTTAGAATTTCAGGTTAACGCCAAAGACTATCTGTCTGATAGGCGAATAATACATGTTCGTATCCGTAAATTCCGGATCCACGCCCGGAAAGAGACGATCCTTGAATGTGTAGAGATTCTCTCCCGTGACGTAAATCTGAGCTGATGTGAGTCTGATGTGGCTCAGGAGCTTCTTCGGGAAGGAGTAGCTGAGGGTGACGTTCTGAAGCTTCAGATAGTTGGTCTTGTAGAGATAGAAGTTGCTGTCGTTAAGAGCCTGCCCGTAGGTAATCGTGAGACGCGGATTTCGCGAGGTCGTGTTTGTCCTCGGATCCCACGGATTATCCGGGTCATAGAAATAGTGGTCATAGGCAATGTCCTTACCTATGGTCTGTTGAGTCTGGAGCACGCTGTAGTTGACTCCGCCCTTGCGGCTACGGATTGCGCCGCCGCCCGCTCCTACGAACCTTGCGGAAAGGTTGATTCCCTTCCAGCCAACTTCGAGATTGAACCCGTAGTAGAACTTCGGAGTCCGGCTCACGCCCTGCCACTTGTAGTCGTTGGAATCTCCGTAGATGCCGTCGCCGTTCACATCCGAAAGGATGTAGTCACCATACCAGATTCCGTTCTTCGACACCGTCTCCTTCGGCATGAATTTATAACCCTCGGCAATCATTGCGTTGAGCCATTCCATGTCCGTCGGCGTGCGAATCATTCCGTCCGTAGGACCGCCGTTCGGGAGAACCTTGCCGTCGCTGTCGAAATACTGTCCCGAGCCGGAATAGTTTTCCTGAAGATAGTACTCGTTAATCTCATGTCCCTCGCAAATTCTGTTGACGCTTCCGGTAGTGACATCGCCGAGGTTGTTCTTCCACACGCGGTTGCCTTCCTCATCGGTCGTCCATCCCTCCTCGAATTTGCCCTTGTACTTGGTGACCATGTTCCAGTTTCTGTTGAAGTTGGCGGAAATCCCGTAGTTGAAGTCCTTTATTTGGTCTCGCCAGCCCAAAGTGAATTCAAATCCCTTGTTATCGACCTCGCAGAGGTTCATATAAGGGGAAGTCTTGGTGCCGATGGTTGAGGAAATCGTCGGTTTGTAGAGGATGCCGGAGGTATATTTATCGTAAAAGTCAGCCTCAAACGTGAGTCTGTTGCCGAATGTTCTGAAATCAAGACCGATGTTGGCCGTCGCGGTGGTCTCCCATTCAAGAAGAGTGTTGGCGAGGGTGGAAATCATACCACCGCCGAGTTTGTCACCGAATGCGTAGGAATATCCGGACGAATAGGTCGACTGGTAGCTATAGTTTCCGATAGAATTGTTTCCGAGCACACCGTAAGATGCCCTGAGTTTCAGTTCGTCTATGCCGCTACCCTGCATAAACTTCTCCTTTGAGATGCGCCATGCAGCCGAAACGGAAGGGAAGAATCCCCAGCGGCTTCTTCTTGCGAACCTGGAGGAACCGTCTCCGCGAAGGTTCACTTCGACGAGATAGCGACTGTCGTAGGCGTAGGTAAGTCGCGAGAAGAAGGATAGGGACGAGTACTCGGAAGATGTTCCTGAAATCGCTGAAGGAGTGAGCATATTGTTGAATTCGTGGAGAACCGAATTCTCGGCACCTTTCTTCGTGGCAGAGAAGTCCCTGGCAATGTTGTTGATGGCCTCGACGCCCACCATCGCGGACACGTCGTGTTTTTCAGCGAATGTCTCGGCCCATGAGAGATCGGTCTCGAAGTAGATATTGCGCGTAATCTGGGTTGTGAGCCTACGAATCTGAGCCGAAAGGTCTTGGTCGGACTTGATGATTTCCCCGGTCCGGAACGACCACGCATCTCGGGTGATAGAGTGCTCGTCACGCTCCATGTGTGTTGAACCGTAGCGGAACGTCGTCTTGGACTTGATTCCGAAAGGAAGGTCAATATTGACAAATGGAGTGACCGACACGTGCTCCACAACCTGCCGGCCCTGGATTCGGTTCAGAAAATAGAGATTATTCCTTACCTCAGAGTTCTGTTCCGGATTCTCGTACCATCCATATTTCCCGTCATAATAAGGATAGATACACGGCGCCCAACGGATTCCATAGTCGAACACGTTTGTCAGGTCGCCGGCTTCCTTTGTGCTGTAGTAGCCGTTGGTTCTGGCTCCCACCTCAAGCCATTTCAACGGCTTGGCAGAAAACTCGGCGCGGTAGGTAAATTTCTTGAACCCACTGTTCATCACCATTCCAGGATTGTCCATATAGCCGAGCGCCACACGATAGCTTATGTCGTCTTTGCTTCCGGACACGGAGAGATTGTGCTTCTGATAGACAGGGGTATCTGTCTTGTAGAAGGCCGTCATTCCATCAACGTTCGGGTATGCGACGTAATTCGGATAGCCCGACTCCGAAATGCCGTACGGATCCTTTTCCTTGTCCCGCCATAGAGAAATCATGCTCTGAGAGAACGGAAGCGGACGGTCGTTCTGGAATGAAGCCTCATTCATGAGTTCCATGTAGTCGGCATAGTTCGACACCACCTTGTAGGTATTCTCCGGCTGCTGTATGCCGGCCATTCCCGCATAATCGATGTGAAACGAGCCTTTCTTTTCCCTTTTCGTGGTTATGAGGATAACTCCGTTCGCGCCTCTGTTTCCATATATCGCGCATGACGCCGCATCCTTGAGCACGGAAATATTCTGGATCTCTGATGCATCAACGGAGTCCATCGAACCAGGGACACCGTCAACAATAACGAGAGGGTCGGAATTGTTGAGCGTGCCTGTACCGCGGATGCGCAGACTGACATCCTCCTTGCCCGGAACACCGGAGCCCTGACGCACATAAAGGCCGGCGCTCGCTCCCTGAAGAAGGGATGCTGAATTGGTCACCGGACGAGAGGCCGCAAGTTCGGCATAGTCAACAGAAGTCACGGAGCCTGTCACATTCACCTTTTTCTGCACTCCGTAACCGACAAACACTACTTGATCCAGAAGCTCGGCCTGAGCGGAAAGTGTGACGTCATAGACAGAGGCTTCCCCGACAGCGACCTTCGCGGTCTCATAACCCATGCAGCTGAATTCGATAGTCTGCCCCTTGACGCAGACAATGGAGTAACGGCCGTCGGCATCTGTCATCGTGCCGGTCGTGGTGCCGGAAATCATGACACCGACTCCGGGAACCGGCCCCGTCTCGTCACTGACCACACCTCCGACAGTTTTTTTCTCCTGCGAGAAAAGCATTGTTCCGTTCAAGAGGAACAGAACAGCGGCTAATAGTTTCAAGAAAGTCTTATCCATAGTTATGTGATTATTTCTATCCGCAAATTTATCCCTGAAGAGCCTTTCCTCAGAGCAACAATTTTATAAAAAGATGAAAATAAACGAAGGAAACGGGCTGAATTCTATCACACAACCCCAGGCGCTACAGTTCCTTAAACTCACCGGGAAGCATTCCGAACGCATTTTTGAAACACTTCGCAAAATAGGAAGGAGTGTTGAATCCGAGATTGAAGCAGACGACATTGACACGGGAGTCGTCCTCGGACAGCATCGGGACGGATGCGAACAGGCGATAGAGCAGGATGTAGTTGCTCACTGTCACGCCAAGTATGCTCTTCACCTTGAGATTCAGGGACTGTTTCCCCATGCAGAGATGCTCGGCCACTATGCCGTAGGTGAGCGTTGGTTCGGAAATGTGGCTTTCTATGACAGAGTCAAGCTTGGATATGAATCTTCGCTCGCTCTCTGAAAGTTCTGGACGCAGAAATGCTGACGGGGACTGGCCCATCTGCGCGGCCCGGAGCATCTTTCTCTCTGGAGTGAGGGCGAGCTTTTCCTCAATAAACGTCCGGTAGCGCTCCTCTTCTTCTTTTTTAAGCCGCCTCCAAAGCCATACACAGCCGCCGGCAAGACAGCCTACAATCATGATGATATAGAGAGAAATGGCCGCTGTGCTGCGCCAAATCGGAGGACGGATAACGATTTCCAGCGGTCTGTGTTCCCGTTCGAGTTCTCCGGAATTGCTACAACTCCTGGCCCGCAGGACATATTTCCCGGGAGACATCTCGCGGCATGTAAAGACATTGTCGGAGCCAAGGCGCACCCATTCCCTGTCCAGCCCTTCCATCCGGCACTCTATGTAGCCGTCAGAGGAAGACGGAAGGGATGGTCGCGAAAACGCAAAAGAAAATGTGTTCCGGTCGTGTCTGAACGAGAGGTAGTCAGTCCTTTCTATACTTTCCGTAAGTTCCTGTCCGTTTCCGGGGATTAGCTGCACGTTGTTCACATATATCCCGTCGATATATAGGTTTGGAATTTGCCGTTCAGCCTTTTCTGCCCTGTCGGGACGAAAGGAGACGAATCCGTCACGGCTACCGAAATACAAGGTGCCGTCACGGGATATGAATCCGCTTCTTGAGATGAAGCGGTTGTTTAGAAGTCCATCCGTTTCCGAGAAATGCTCATAGCGCTCAAGGTCGGAAGATATTGAGGTCATGCCGTTTTCCGTGGTCACCCACACCGTCCCGGAGTAGTCGCACTGCATGCTCTTGACTATGTCAGACCTCAACGCTCCGAAAGTGTTTTTCGAGTCAAGCACACGCACGCTGCCGTCCGGAGAGACAACAACGACACCGCTTTCGTTTGTCGCCACCCATATCCGTCCCATGCTGTCCTTCAACACGCCGTTGAGCCGACGCCCTGTGACTTCAAGCAGCCGCCTGTCATCGGGGCCGTGAACCACAGACCTTTCCTTCAGGTCGTATCTAACCAGCCCGTGGGCATAGGTAGACATAAGAAGCGTATCCCCCTCGCAAAACAGTCCGTTCACATTGCACTCTTCCAACCCAGGCAGACATCCAACGTCTCCTGTCTTCCGGTCGATAGTGCCGACACCGAGAGCCGTACCGAAGAGTACCGTGTCGTCAATACTGACAATAGGATAGGCCGGTCTGTCAATCAGAGAAGCAGCGCCGAGGAAATCGGCAGAATATCTGACCGAGCTGCCCGTCTTCGTGTCGACGTCATAAAGACACGAACCAGAACTCAGCCACAGCCTGTCGCCGACAAAAAGCAATTCGTCACAATGTTCCGGAACGCCTCTGAAAGAAATGCGCTCCAAAAGTCCGTTTTCAGCATTCAGTCGTATGATTCCGCATCCGGACGCTGTAAGTCCCCAGACATTTCCCTGCCCATCTTCCTGAAATCGCTTCACCCTGGAGTTGTGAAGAGTCTCCCCGTCGGACAGCTTGCCCCACTTGCGGATGAAATCATTCCGTAGAGAACTGTAGAAAACATTTCCCATGCTCAATCCTGCCACGAGCCCGTCATTTCCGCAGGACGCGACACAGGAAAAACTCTCCGATGGAAGTCCGAATGTGTTTGAAAGGTCAAGCCGCTCCTTTTCTCCCGTAGCCAAGCTGTAGGTATAGAGTCCGCGTGAGGTTGCCATGTAAATAAGGCGGCGTGAATGATCCATGCAAAGTCCATTGGGCTGAGCCCCATTGTCCGGACGAATCAGGACATTGGCCTTCGATGTGTAGGGAAAAATCTCGCAAAGCCCATAGCCCCGGCTACATCCGTAGACACAGTTTCTCCCGTCTGTCAGCAACTGCGGGAAATTGTCTGAGCTGAAGTCGAATAGCGGAATCTCAAGAGGTTCTACGCTTCGGAAGTTGTCCCTACAGAAAAGCAGCCCTCCACAATAGACGGAGATTATGAAAGAACCGTTCCCATCGATAACAAAAGAATTGATTTTCGGAGCAGTGACTCCATTTTTACCATCACAGAGGTACTGCCGGAAAGCGCAGGAGCGAGGGTCGTATGACCACAGTCCTTTGGATTTCACAGAAAACCAGATAATCCCCGAGCTATCCTCACGGATGCAGCCGACCTTCGTATCTATTCTTGCCTCATCCTGAGCGGCGGTATCAATGGGAACAAATGTGTCGGTCTCCATCGAATACATGCAAAGCCCACCCTCAGTGCCGACCCAGACGTTTCCCCGACTGTCCTCGAAAATGGAACTTATGGCACTGGAACCAGTGTGAAGCTCGTCTCTTGTGAAGCATTTGAAGCCTGACCCGTTGTAAAGGAGCAGTCCATCCAGCGTCCCTATCCATAAATAGCCCCTCCTGTCACGCAACAGATCGACAACTATGCGGTCCGAGAAATACTCGTTCCTCGGGAAAACAGGAGAGAACGAAATGTTGCCCGCCATACACATATCTCCCAGTCCCCAAAAGAGATACGAGAGCAACAACAAAACAGTGGATAGTAGTTTTCGTATCATAATCATTTGCTGTATCACAAAGATATGAAAAAAGCCACGACTATATCCGGCATCTGCGAATCATTACATTGTTTTATAAAATTCTTGCATCCCCCCCCACACAATAAAAGTCCCCGACGGATGGTTTTCCGTCAGGGACTCTACCTATTATTCTCAAGAGTTCAGTTCAGCCTTCAGAATCCTGAAACAACTCCGAGATTAGGAGTGTACAACTAATTAAATTGTGCAAATTCGATGTCGTTAGCAGCACGCTTAGCGAAGCACTCACACTTCTTTGCAGCCTCAAGGTTGGTCTTCACGCCTTCCTTGTCACCCTTGCGGGCAGCGATGATAGCCTTAAGATAAGCGATGCTTGGGCAGTCGCACTTGCAAAGGGAAGCCTCAGCTTTTGCGAGGTCACCAGTAAGGATGTTTGCGAGAGCGGCAGTAAAGCCCTTCTTGCCTGCGAGCTTAGAAGCGGCAGCCTTGTAGTTACCCTTGAGGATTTCTACAGTTGCAGCGTTCTCGACAGCAGTCGCAGTTGCAGATGCAGCGAAGTACTTGGCAGCCTCGTCAAGCTTGTTCTCGCGGAGAGCGAGCACGCCGAGAACGTTCTTCACGTCAGCATCGTTTGCGTCGCACTTTGCGATGGCAGCCTTGCAGTCAGCGTCCTTGCCGGCGTTTGCGTAAACAACAGCGAGGTTGTACTGAGCGGTTGCGCTTGAATACTTCTCGATGGCCTTCTTGTAGAGGGCAACCTTGTCAGCCTCTTTCTCTACGAGAGTTGCTGAGCGAAGGAGTGCCGGCTCGTCAAGAACGTCGATGTTCTCCTCAACAAGCTGGAGAAGCTCCTCGCTTGAGTAGTTTGTGAACTCAACGTTAGCGATGAAACGTGCGCGACGAAGTTCAGGAAGAACCTCTTTTGCAAGAGTTGTGTAAACAGCAGACATGTTCTTGATTTCCTGCTCACGAACTGCAGGGTCGCTGTACATTGAAAGAACGCGGAGGATAAGATCCTTGTCCTCGATGTTGGAGTTGTTTACGAGTTCCTGGAAACCTGCCCAGTCCTCACCTACTGACTTCACGTTGACCGGAGCATCAACAGGAGCCTTCTTGGTCACCTTGTTGAATGCCTTCTCAGCAGAAGATGAACGGTTGTCGGAGAGTTTGTTGTTGAGTTTCTCTGGACCATCCGGTGAAGCGTAAGCCACGATGTCGGTGCTTACGATAGTCTTGCGCTCATTGGCCTTAGCAGCCTCTACAGCAGCAAGGAAGTCCTTTACTGACTGGCTCTTAAGCTCAGAATTCTTAACGTTTGCACTGTTGATTGAGTAGAGAATCTGACCTTCCTCAGGCATTGCGATGACAGCCTGGTAGCCGTCAGCCTTGAGGTCAACCTTACCCTTGCTGCGAGCAAGCATGTAAGTGGTGTTGGCTCCGTCAGCAGCCTTCTTCGTAGGGAGGTCAATCTTCTTGTCCTTGTAGCTAACTACGCCACGAAGTTCAAGATAGCACTTCTCCATACCTTTCTCATAAGTGAAGTGAACCTTCTTTGTCACCGTTGCGCCTGCAGTAGGAACAACCTCGTAGTTGTCTTTCACTTTCTCGCCCTGGAACATAAAAGGCTCCATAGCCTGCTCACCGCCGTCGAAAACGATTACAGGAGTGACAGCGAGAACTGCCTTCGGATGGAAGTAATCCTTCGGATAAGTTACAGAGACTGTGGCGTCGATGTTGCCGGCCACAACTTCAAGAACGGCAGGATCGCACTTTACGATCACATTCTCTGCCTGTTCCGCCATCTTCTCAGGGGAGCTGCAGGCTACTGCTGCAAGTCCGAGAGCGATAGCCAAGAATTTGATGCTCTTTTTCATTGTTTATGAATTTAAAATAAGGTTTATAAAAAATATCTTTCCTATGCCCCGCCACGTCACGGAGCCAATTCGGCGCAAATATAACCAATTTTCGTTACAAATCAGCAGTCGGCGACGGACAGAACGACATTATATACAAAAATAATGCTCAAAGCGTTTTTTTTCTTAACTTTGCCCGATACTTTGTCCGAAATATGAACGCGAACGAACTTCAGTCACTAAAGAATAAATACGACATCGTCGGCAATGATCCGGCGCTCAACAGGGCGCTCGAAATCGCTGTGGCGGTGGCTCCGACAGACATCACCGTGCTCATAACGGGAGAGAGCGGAGTCGGAAAGGAAAACATACCGAGAATCATACATCAGAACAGCAGGAGAAGAACCGGAAAATATTTCGCCGTGAACTGCGGGGCGATACCGGAGGGAACCGTGGATTCTGAACTCTTCGGACACGAGAAGGGATCGTTCACCGGCGCCATCGACACTCGCAAGGGCTACTTCGAGGAGGCTGACGGCGGCACACTCTTCCTCGACGAGATCGGAGAACTCCCGCTGGCATCGCAGGCAAAACTTTTGAGGGTACTCCAGTCCGGCGAGTTCATCCGCGTGGGCTCATCGAAGGTGCTGAAGACCGACGTAAGGGTGGTGGCCGCGACGAACGTCAACCTCATCCACGCCGTCTCGAAGGGCAAGTTCCGCGAGGATTTGTTCTACAGACTCAACGCAGTGACCATAATGATGCCGTCCCTGCGCGAGCGTCCGGGAGACATCCATCTGCTGTTCAGGAAGTTCGCCACAGACTTTGCTGACAAATACGGGGTCGCGAGGGTCGTCCTCACGGAAGATGCCGTCATCGCCCTGAAGAAATACCGCTGGCCAGGCAACATCCGTCAGCTCAAGAACGTGGCGGAAACCGTCTCCGCAATCGAGTCCGCAAAATGCCCATCCCGCGCAGACAAGTGCGAGGTGAATGCCGAAACCCTGCGCCAGTACCTTCCGAATCAGGACGAGAACCTGCTTCCGGCCACTGTTGAAAAGGGACAGGACACGTTTAGGAATCCGGAGGAAAGGGAGGCCATCATACGCGCCATCTACCAGCTCCGACAGGACGTTGACTACCTCAAGGGCGTGATTCTCAAGGGCGGAGCCGTGCAGCAGACCGCACCGGCGCTCGCCTCGCCGCAAGACCCTCTTGACATCACCGAGAACGGGAACGACGCACCGATGCGCCATGACTTCAGCCAGCCGGAGTTAGGAAACCATGGGTTCGGGACTCACGACGGAATGGCCCACAGGTGGGACTCTCATGTCGGAGGACCAATGCAGGACGATATGGAACCTGAGGAGCAGGGACTCGTGGAGGACGCAAACCAAGACATATCCCTCAAGAAACTCAGCATGGAACTGATTGAAAAGGCTCTCAAGAAGCACGACGGCAACCGGAAGGCGGCCGCAGCGGAGCTCGGAATTTCGGAACGCACGCTCTACAGAAAAATAAAGCAGCAGAACTCATAGGGCGGCTGCGGGTATAATCCCGGAACGCATAAGAACACCATATTTTATGAAGAAGCATACATATAATATAATAGTTCTCGCGATGTTCGTCATCTTCATGACGTCCTGCGGCATATACTCCTTCACCGGAACGTCGATACAGCCGGACGTGAAGACAGTGAACATCGAATATTTCGAATACAAGGCCCTCAAGGTCAACCCTACGCTCGCGAACGATCTCACCGAGGCGATGAAGGACAAGTTCCGAAAACTGACGAAACTCGAACAAGTGGACGGTGACGCGGATCTCACGATTGCCGGCGAGATTACGGGCTACGATGTGAAGGCGACGTCGGTGTCGGCCAACGAGCAGGCGGCGATGAACCGTCTGACGGTGAACGTGAAGATATATTTCACGAACAAGAAATATCCGGAAGATGATTTTGAGAAATCGTTCTCAGCATACGCAGACTTCTCTGCAGACCAGATGCTCGACGCCGTAGAAGGCGACCTCATTTCCGGCTCGGACGGAATTCTCGACAAGCTCTGCGAGGACATTTTCAACGCAACTGTTGCTAACTGGTAGGATTATGGCAGAGGGAACGATTGATTTAAAGAAGCTTACGGTCGAGGAGCTATCGGGGGTGGTGAGCATCTACCCGTGGTTCGGGGCTGCAAGAAAGGAACTGTGCGAAAGAATGACTGCGGTCGCGGGGACGGAAGCGCGCGGAGGGAAATTGTTTGCTGATGCCGCGCTCTACATTCCGTGCAGGAAGAAGCTCTCAGACCTTCTTGCCGGGGGAACTGCCCGGAAATATACGGATGAAGACGTCGACAGGCTGATCCGGAAACATCTCGAAGAGGAGAGTGCCGCCGCACAGTCGCATGAGCCGAGCGGGAGCACAGAGACAGGCTACCACAGGGACGTACACATCGCGGGAGGCGACTATTTCTCACAGGCGGACTATGAGGGCGTGCGCCGCAAGGATGACAACCTTTTCAGAAATATAGGCTCGGCTTCAGACGGTCACGCGAAAGGAGACCAACAGATGGTGCCGCATCTGGGATTCTACACCCAGACATTGGCCGAAATCTATGCCGAACAGGGCTATTTTGACCAGGCGAAACAAATTTATTCCCAACTAATTTTGGCATATCCGGAAAAAAGTGCTTACTTTGCATCCCTTATTGAAAAATTGGGCTGAGCAATCAACCGGACACACAAATAAGAATATTAAAAAGTATTAAATAATGAAAGCATTATTCATAATCCTGACAGTGCTTGTCATCCTTGCAAGCATCCTGCTTACAATCGTTGTCCTTCTCCAGAACAGCAAGGGAGGCGGACTCGCAAGCAACTTCACGACCGGAAACCAGACCTTCGGAGTACGTCAGACAGCTGACATGCTCGAAAAAATCACTTGGGGTCTCGTTGCATTCATCTTTGTTGTGTCCGTGATCACAACATTCATCCCGCACATCAACCAGAGCGGCAACATCACCGATCAGATCAACACTGAGGTTGCTGCACCTGCTCCGGACTTCAACGGAGAGGCTGCCGACACAACTCAGGCAAACTAATCGTCCCGACTGGCCGCACTGACGGTCAAAAAGGCAGATAATAAAATAGTCTTCCAGATGCTCTCAAAGGCGTCTGGAAGATTTTTGTGTATACAACTCTGCCAAAATGTCAGCCATTCTCTCCAACGGAATATCTTTTGACGATGAGTATAACGCAGCAGATGGCTGCATTAGTAACGAGATACAAAATTGTCTAATGTAGTCAGATGCAAGGCTTGCGAGAAGTCAAAACCGCAGCAACCTGATGGTTGTGAGGATTTTGACGACGAGTATAACGCAGCAGATGGCTGCATTAAACAATTTTGATATGGAGAATAAATACGAAAACTTACAAAAATTCGCCATCAACCTCAATGAGAGGGCAGCTCAAGGCAAGCTTGACCCTGTCATCGGGCGAGACGAGGAAATACGAAGGGTCCTTCAGATATTGAGCCGAAGGACAAAGAACAACCCTATCCTTGTGGGTGAGCCGGGTGTCGGTAAGACCGCCATTTCGGAAGGCATCGCACAAAAGATTGTGGACGGAAATGTCCCTGAGAACCTGAAGAATAGGATAATTTACTCACTTGACCTTGGCGCCGTAATCGCCGGTGCAAAATATCAGGGAGAGTTCGAGGAAAGGCTTAAAGCCATCGTGAAGGAAGTTATCGACAGCGATGGTGAGGTTATCCTCTTCATCGATGAGATTCACACTCTGGTGGGCGCGGGCAGAAGTTCAGGTGCGATGGATGCTTCCAACATCCTGAAACCGGCTCTTGCAAGGGGTGAACTGAGAACTATCGGTTCAACCACGCTCGACGAGTATCAGAAATACTTTGAAACCGACAAGGCACTTGAAAGACGATTCCAGATGGTGATGGTGGACGAGCCTACGCCTGCCGAGTCAATATCAATTCTGCGTGGTCTTAAGGAGAAATACGAAAATCACCACAAGGTGAGGATTGAGGACGATGCGCTGATTTCAGCCGTAGAGCTGTCCCACAGGTACATCACCTCAAGGTTTCTTCCGGACAAGGCCATTGACCTCGTGGATGAGGCTGCCGCAAAGCTTCGTCTTGAGATGAACTCCGTGCCGGAGCCGATTGCCGAGCTGGACAGCAAAATCAAACAGTTGGAAATCGAGAAGGAAGCCGTAAAACACGAGGGCGTATCCCTTAAGCTCGACAAGATTGAGTCCGACCTCGCCGAGGCCCGCAAGCAGCACGCTGAGCTTCAGAAGAGGTGGGATGCCGAAAAGGGCATACTCAACGAAATCCAGTCCGACAGGGCTCAGATTGAAGATCTTAAAGTTCAGGCCGCCGCTGCGGAAAGGGCCGGTGACTACGGAAAGGTTGCTGAAATCCGCTACGGAAAGATGGCTAACCTCAAGCAGAGGGTCAGCGAATTGGAAGCCAAGAAGAATGCCATCAAGGATCCTATCCTTAATGAGGCAGTGACGCCTTCTGACATCGCCGAGATTGTGGCAAGGTGGACGGGCATCCCTGTAAACCGTATGCTCGAAAGCGAGAGGGAGAAACTCCTCAGGATGGAGGACGAACTCCACAAGAGGGTCATCGGACAGAATCAGGCAATCAAAGCCGTTTCCGACGCCGTGCGCCGTTCAAGGGCGGGACTGCAGAACGAGAAGAGACCGATTGGCTCGTTTATGTTCCTCGGGACCACAGGTGTGGGCAAAACCGAACTTGCAAAGAGCCTGGCGGAGTTCTTGTTCAATGACGAGAATATGATCACGAGGATTGATATGTCTGAGTATCAGGAGCGTCACTCTGTGAGCCGTCTTGTCGGTGCGCCTCCGGGATATGTGGGCTACGATGAGGGCGGTCAGCTGACCGAAGCTGTCAGAAGGAAACCATATTCGGTTATTCTTTTGGACGAAATCGAAAAAGCGCACCCGGATGTATTCAACATCCTCCTTCAGGTGCTGGACGACGGTCGTCTGACCGACAACAAGGGCCGTACGGTGGATTTCAAGAATACCATCCTTATTATGACCTCCAACGCGACGGAGGAGCAGCTCAAGGCGACGATGAGGCCGGAGTTCCTCAACAGGATTGACGAAATCATCACTTTCCAGCAGCTCACCAAGGACGATATCCGCGAGATTCTCCATCTCCAGATGGACGCTCTCCGCAGGAAGTTGGACGAAAACGGGGTCGGCATCAAGTTCACCGAAGCATTCGAGGACTATATGACAACCGAGGGTTATGATCCTGCCTACGGTGCAAGACCTATCAAGCGTCTGATGCAGAGGGAGCTCGTAAACCTCATCGCCAAGGCCATCTTGGAAGGCTCCGTCACCAAGGGCACGACTATCGTGGTGGACGTTCGCGACGGACAGGTAACAATCAGTCCGGAAAAATAAAATATCCTAAGGCAAGAAATCGCCGGGAATCAGCAATGGTTCCCGGCGATTTTTTGTATCATCTTTTGTATCATCGCGATATATGTTCAAGAAATTCGCCAGTCGCAACCGGCAAATTTGCGTCAAATTAAACGAATAGACTTCAACGATCTGAAATTTTGCAAAATGAGAGTATATCACGGAACAACAATGATTGTCGAGAGAACATGAGCGACGCCTATCTTGTTGATGACATCGTGATGGAAGCCAAGAAATGCAGTAATCCTTTTTCATCTTGACTTGATAAAATTAGGGGATTTTGCATAGAAACGCCGTTAAAAAATTGGGGATTTCGACAAATCTATGTAAATTTGTCGAAAATGGATTGATTTATGGAAACTGCCCGGATATTCAAACGAAAAATATATGAGAAGATGCTTCAATGGAAACAGACACGAGATGGTTCCACAGCACTTCTCATAAAAGGAGCAAGGCGGGTCGGGAAATCCACTGTCGCTGAGGAATTTGCCAGAAAAGAATATCAGAGTTATATTCTGATTGATTTTGCAGACGCTCCTTCTGAATTATGGGAGGCGATTGACAAAATCTCGGATAGGGATTACTTCTTTATGCAAATTCAATTCATCTATGGAATAAAACTGTACGAGCGAAAATCCGTCATAATCTTTGATGAGGTTCAGAAATGTCCGAAAGCAAGAGAGGCAATAAAATACCTCGTAAAAGACCATCGGTATGATTATATTGAAACCGGCTCCCTGCTTTCCATAAAAAAGAACACGAGGAACATTGTGATTCCAAGTGAAGAAACTCGAATAACGATGTATCCGATGGATTACGAAGAATTCAGATGGGCGCTGGGAGATAATGTTTCCGTTTCCCTGTTGCGTGAAGCATTTGACAACAAACGTCCGTTTGGAGATGCGGTTATGAGGAAACTATTGCGTGATTTCCGTCTATATATGCTCGTAGGAGGTATGCCTCAGGCTGTAAATACACTTATCGACACGAATAACCTCTCTGAGGTAGATGTAAAAAAACGGGAAATCATCGAATTGTACATTGATGACTTTCAAAAGATTGACCCTTCCGGAAAAATATCGAAACTTTTCAGTGCCATACCCGCACAATTGAGTAAGAATGCCTGCCGATACCAGCAGAGAAGTGTTGTTGGAAGGGGATATTCAAATGGTGACATCGCTGAATTTCTCCGAGATCTGGAAGACAGCCTTACAGTAAATTTCGCTCACCACGCGGACAACCCGACTGTAGGTCTGCCTGCACATACCGATTATGATCAATACAAGCTGTTTATAGGCGACACCGGACTATTTATCACTCTGGCATTCTGGGACAAGGAGGTGACAGAAAATGTCATTTATCAGAAACTTTTAAGCGACAAACTGTCTGCCGACTTAGGGTATGTTTATGAGAATGCTGTCGCGCAGATGCTTGTGGCTTCCGGAAACAAATTATTCTACCACACCTGGCAGTCAAAGACCTCAAACCATAATTACGAGATTGACTTTCTCCTGTCCAGAGGTACTAAGCTTTGGCCTTTGGAGGTAAAATCTTCCGGATATAAGACACATAAGTCGTTGGATGAATTCTGCAACAAATATTCTGAGCATATCAGCAACAGGTATCTGATATACACTAAGGATTATAAGAAAGACGGACAAACAACACTTCTGCCGGTTATGTTGACAATGTTTTTGTAGGGCAAGTTACGACATTCACACCTCATTCACATTGGCTTGGTCCATAATAACCCGCAGAAATGTGTTGATTTTTGATAGATTTCCACGAGTTATCACATATTTTTATTAAAATTGCAGTAGGCAAATGTGCCCAAAGTAAGACAATTATGTTTGCATAGATATGACAATCAAGGAAAGAGCTACGGAATTTGCAGTTTTCTGCATTGAAAACACTGCCGAACATCTTGGTGTTCCGGGGAGCGTCATCTACAATGAGCTGAACAGCATCGGTGGCGTGAACGGTTTTCTGTTCCCGAGTTATGAAACTTTGCACACGCAGAGCAAATCTTATATCGTTGACGAAGTGCTTGCATATATGAAGGCCAATAATCTAAAGACTGACTTTGCAAAATGAGAGTATATCACGGAACAACAATGATTGTCGAGCATCCGTTGGTTAATGTCGGACGGAAGAATCTTGATTTCGGAAATGGGTTCTATTTGACAGATCTCGAAGAACAAGCCGTTTTATGGGCCTCCAGACCAATAAACAAAGGGAAGAGACAGTTTGTCAATGAATATGAGTTTGACATTGATGCGGCATTGAACGGAGAGTTTCGCTATCTGAAGTTTGATGCATATAATCTCGATTGGCTGAATTTCGTAGTATCCAACAGAAAAGGCGGGAATGAGTGGACACAATATGACATTATTGAGGGCGGAATTGCGAATGACAGAGTATTCAACACCATCGAACTCTATTCAGACGGGCTTATTTCTGACAAAGAGGCATTGCAGAGACTTATATACGAGAAACCAAACAATCAGATATGCCTCTTGAATCAAACCATTATTGATAGGCATATAAGATTCATACAAGCCAAAGAACTACAGATATGACACATAATCCACTGATAAATAAGACTTTGCTGCAGATGAAGTTTGCAAGAGTGGTGTCATTGCTGGCAAAGAGACTTGAGATTACCGAGGAAGAGGCTCTCGGGATATTTTATAATTCCGAAACATACAAGAATCTTTCCGACACCCGCAACGGCCTGCAGAACATGAGCGACGCCTATCTTGTTGATGACATCGTGATGGAAGTCAAGAAATGCAGTAATCCTTTTTCATCTTGACTTGATAAAATTAGGGGATTTTGCATAGAAACGCCGTTAAAAAATTGGGGATTTCGACGATTGGGGGATTATGATTTTTCTGACTTTGCAAAATAAGAGTATATCGCGGAACAACAATGATTGTCGAGCATCCGTTGGTTAATGTGGGATTGCGAATGACCTATCTTGTTGATGACATCGTGATGGAAGCCAAGAAATGATGCTACATATTTTGATGCATCAGAATTTGTAGCATTGCCTATAGTTTCTTGAGGTTGCAGAGGAGAAGATTGCCTTGGGAGTCACGGAGATGCATTCCGTTGCCCTGACAGTAGCGGAACCACTTGCAGGTGGCGCAGTCGTCCTTTTTCATCCAGCGGCGGTCGCGGTAGGGACGGAAGCGGTTTTCCCAAACGTCGACGAAATCGTCCTTGTAGATGTTGCCCTGATTGTAGTCGCTGCGGATGCTGGCACAGGCGGAGATGGAGCCATCGGCAAGAACCGAAGCGACAGTGAGACCTGCCTGACACATATAGAGGTTGTCGCGAACCTTGCCCTCATACTCACCGAGGAAGCCTTCGCAGGCATAGCTCGTGCGGATGCGGCCTTCGTTTCGCGTGCGGACTATGAAATCCATCAGACTTCGAAATTCCTGAGAAGAGAGCTGAAGTTGGGGGTCTTCGGCCGCGCGTCCCGCCGGGAAGATGGTGAAGAGGCGCCAGGCCTTTATGCCGGAGGATATCAGGATTTCTTTAAGTTCTTCGAGATGCGCAAGGTTTCGGCGGTTCACGCAGGTTACGACATCGAAGACGATGCCGCTTCCAGAAAGAATCATTGCTGCATTCAAGGCGCGGGTAAAGCTGCCAGGCACGCCCCTCATCCAATCATGGTCGGCTTCGGTGCCGTCAATCGAAACGGTGGCGCTGCCAAGTCCGGCACGGAGAAGCCCGGCCGCACGTTCCCTTGTCAACAGATAGCCGTTTGTGACCATTCCGCATGAGAAACCCATTTCACGGATTCTGCAGATGCAGTCCTCGAGATCGCGGCGCATCAGAGGCTCGCCGCCGCTGAGAATCACCATCTTGTCCTCCGGGCCATAGGCCTCATTAATACGCCGGAGCACCATTTCAAAGTCAGCGAAAGGCATATCTTTCAGACCGGAGGTCACCTTGCAGTCACTTCCGCAATGGCGACACTCAAGACAGCAGCGAAGGGTACATTCCCAGAAAATTTCCCTCAGCGGATGCTCCCGCGCACAATTAAGGGTGAGCTGTCGCTGCAGTTCAAGGGCGATTCTTTGTCTAAGGCTTACCCCACCCATCATTTCTCGGATTTCTCTTCCGGTTTCAGTTTTATTTCGACGGGAGTCGCGTTCTCGTATGCCCCGAAATACCAATTACCATCGCCATCCTTCACCTTAACGATGTCAACTTTAAGCGTTTCCGGAGCAAAACATCCGCCGTTCTCTTCGCCGTCAATATCCTCGGTTATCACATAGACTTCCGGATTATCAAACGACGTCACAGCACCGCTGAGTTCGAATGCCCCGGCATTGTCAGTCAGAGACTTGAATAAATCATATTCATATCTGTCCAGTTCCACTCCCGCTTGTTTAGGCATGACTTGCACAGCCTTCACTCGTATCCCTTTAATCGGGTTCTCGCTTTCATCAGTAACAACACCCTTGACAGTCACATCACAATGAGGAGAGCCATACATTGCAGGAATTTCAGGGCAACCATACATTTTAGGGCAACCGGTCACGGCAGCAAAACCCATAGCCGTAAGCAAAACCCGGCATATTTTCACCATCAGTTGTCTCATATCAGTACCGTTTTAAACTACTGAGCATCAATCTTCTACTGACACCAGGCACAAATATAACGAAAAATGATAAAATTCAAACCAATGGTTCAAAAAAAACAGAAAAACCAGAAGAAAAGGAATGCCCATCAATAGACCAGTTCCATTTTGTCGACCCAAAGTTTGGTGCTTGAGGAGCCGGTGAGGTAGTCACCGAGGTAGCTTGCGGCGCAAGTGACGATGATGTGCGTCGGGCGCTCGGTGAGAGTCTTGTAGTTCAGCGGAATTTCAATCTGAGTCCAGTCGCAGGATTGGTTGCTGACGTGGTGGCCGAAGGCTATGACTCCATCAGACTTTTCGGTGTAGTAGCGTCCCTCCGTAGTGTTCACATACACAGGAGACTCCGGATTGCCGCCCATCTTCTTGTAATCCCAATTTCCTACCGAAATTGCAATTTCGCAGCGGTCATTGTCGCCCACTTGGGTGTTGTCACCCACAGGACGCTTGCCGATGATGTCGATGATTCCGCTTTCATATTTATACCAGACCTTAAGAGCCTTCGGACGTGTCGTCCAATAGCGTCCGTAATTCACTGCACCTCCGGTGGTTCCGATAATCTTCGCAAATCGGCCGGTGAAAAGATTTCCGCAGGCAAGCACACCCACAAGCGACTTTGACTCACAGCGCACAGACCAGCCTCCGTCAGCCTTCTCTTCAGAATCCGGGAATGTGAGTACGAGATTGAGTGTTCCAGTGCCTGCAACGCCGTCTTTGCCTTCACCGTTTCCGCAAGCCCACCATATTTCGCGGGACTCCGGGTCGTCGCAAGACGGGTCATACCATTTGTAATAGTCCGCATCGGTCACCTTGCTAAAATGCTCGAAACTGTTGTTCGGGAACTGTCGGGCAGGGTCGGTAGTAAACTGTTGGACATCAGTGGTATCATCACCGGTGTAGGCATAAAACTCGTATGTCGTTGCCGGTGTCAGACCAGTGATGTGCGCCGTAAACTGTCCTCCTGTCATCGAAAGGGCACCCCCTGTCACATCTGTCCATCCGGATTCACCGACAACGCGGTATTTAAAGCCGTTCTTCTGTCCCTCGACGCCGACCGCAGTAATATAAACCTCTTTCGTCCAAACATTTATATTTTTCACATTTACGGATATATCCGAATGTTCCACGACAAGCGTCCAATACTCCGAATCCCCGAAACTCTTCACCTCAATTTCAATTGGCGTCGAATTACCGTCATCATCGATGAATTTCTTGATATATTTTATATCCAATGAATATGTACTCACCCTTTTCGGGCCGAGTTTGAGAGATTTGACGACGACATTAGACAAATCCACGGTCTTGCTGGCGTATGCTATAGCCCTCCGGTTCTCAACGTCTATGACAGTCTCCCCCACCTGTCTTTCGATGGTGAAATAACGCTCAATCGGACGCTGGGCCGAGATTGTCCACTGATAGTCCTGCCAAGTGGAAAGAGTCACGTTCCAAGGAGACGTCAAATCGTGACGACCCTTGATTTCCGAAGAAAGAGAAAGTTTATTCTCCTCTATATCAGTAGTATACCCATTGATGCGGACATTCTTCAAGTCATAATCCTCTTCAAGAATGATGTCCACGGTCTGCTTGTGTGCATCGATCTCGACCGCCTTCGCCCCTTCCGCGTCAAGAGACAGGATGTGGGGAACGACAACCGGGTAGGGGATGTCATTCTTCAGGCAGGATACTGCAAGTAGAGAAAAAAAGGATATGAGAAATGTGAACTTTTTCATAATGCTACAAATGGACTGACAGTCCGAAGTTTATCGAAAACAAGTCCAGTCTTGCCTGGGCGCGGAAATAATTCCTTTCGCCTTTGAACGAACCACCGGAGTAACCCTTGGAATTGTTGTAGGATATGTCCGCAAGGCTGATGAATGCGAATACGGAAATCGTGTTCATCGGGAAATATACTATTCCGGGACTGAGCGCAAGAAAAAATTTGTTGTTGATGGTGTAGGATTCCGACGAACTCTGGATGTCACTTCTGGAACGGGTGTAACCCAGTGAGGTATCTAGGAATACGCCCACACGTCCCTTGCTGTCAAGTCCAACGTATGAACGATTGAAGGCGGCTCCGGTGTAGGAGAGCGTTTTTGCCTTGACATTCTTGAAATCGTAGGAGAAATTTCCCAGAAGATCCAAGGTCGCGGCATCCACAGAACAATTTCCGTTGGTGTACTGAAGTCTCAGACCCACCGAATGGTTGTCACAGTAGGCGTAGGCTGCGTTAATCGAAATCCTCGCGAGTGAAAGATAGGCGTTGGATTTATCGAGCAACAGGAGATATTCGCTATTGTCCGCCGAAAGATTGACATACGATGCCGCCATTCCAATCTGCCAGTCGTGTTTCGGGATTATGAGGTGGGTACGAAGACTTCGTTTGCTGATACCGGTCGTGTCCCGCGCTATTCGTTTTCCTAAAACCAGAGGTTTGCGCTTTTCTACTGTCGAACTGCTGTCGTGCCGATGACGGGGACTCTCTGCGTCTGTCGTCGTCGCATAGGAGGATGTGACCGCTCCCAAAAATAGGGACAGGATAATCATAAATCTTCTCATACGCAGCTACAGATAATAGGCGAATCCTACCGCTATTGAAGCGAGATTCAGAGTGAAACTTGCATTGGAATTGCTGCTGGAGCCGGTGGAAACCTGATTGTGGATTTGGTCGGTCCAGAAGTAGTTAAAACCGAGTACCCCGACACTCAACTCCATAGCCAAGTGATTGGTTATAAAGGCTGTAAATCCCGGATTCACCCCCACAATCATCTTATACTGCGAGGTGAATGTACCCTTAGTCTGAGAGTCCACCTTTGCAGTGTTCTTCACCTGACCGGCAGAAAAACCGAGTCCGACCTGGGCGAACATCGAAAATCTTCCGGAAGTTCCAAGCGGAATGTAGGGACGGAATGCGAGCGAGCCTCCGAAACTCTGCGAAAGCCTGTAGTAGTCCCTTACGCTCATGCTGATTTCAGAAACCGACAAATCCGCCGATGCGAGGTCGAGCATAGTCCTGTCGTAGGAAAAACTTGCTCCGACTCCGATATTGTCCCTAATCATATAGAGAAATGTCGGTGTGGCAGAAACCGTGTAACCTTCCGAATTTATTCCGTCAACGATGAGAAAATTGTAGTCTTTCATCGAGTGGTAGGAATATCTGGCGTTCCCTCCTATCATAAAAGTTCCTTTCGGGGCAAATACCGCCTGATGAGAATTGTCATACCCACGGTCATACTTCTGTCCGACGGCCGTTTGGAGGGAGAGGAACAGAAATATGACTGTGAATGTGACTATATGCCTTGTCCGGAACATATTATTCGTAAAGCAATTCTACAGCGTCAATCCAGAATCTTGAAGAATCACTTCCGGTGAAGTAGTCTCCATACATTGAGGAAGCGCAGGAAATTATGATATGGGTCGGATATTCATTTGTCCTATGGTAGTTGAACGGAATCGTAATCTGCTGCCACTGAGAAACATCGGAAACATCCTTAGAACCTCCGTTAATCTGTTTGAAACCATCTCCATAGAGGATGAGCTCACCGTCAGCTATAGTGGATGGGTCGTTGCGGTAGTCAACAAATGTAGATTGGTTGGTGGTGTTCACCTGGACAGGGCTGTCCTTGGTGCCGCCGTAAGTTTTGTAGTTCCAAGTGCCGAGGGCGATTTTCACGTTTCCACGATCTTTGTCGCCTTTCTTTAAATCAGCGCCTTCCGGAACACCCTTGAATATGTTCACATTTCCTGCCGAATATTTTACCCAAAGACGCATTCCGGTCGGGCGGGATGTCCACGGACGCCCGAAGTTTACCTTTCCACCGGAAGTTCCGATGATTCCGGCAAATTGTCCCGTGAAGAGGTTACCGGCAGCAAGGATGCCCAAAGTGGATTTTGACATTGCGCATACAGAACGTGAGCCGTCCTTTGCGTCGTCCGAAGGCTCGGTGATGACAACGCCCATATTTGCAGAACCATTCACACCGTCCGGGCCTTCACCGTTACCGGAGCCCCAGAACATTGTCTTGCAATCGTCCACCGAGCAGGATGGGTCATACCATTTGTAGTAGTTCTTTCCTGAAACTTTGCTGACATATTCGAAACTTGCGTTCGGCACATTCGGAGCCGCCTCCGTGGTGAAACTCAAGGCGTCTCCCTGGTCCTCGCCTGCGATGACAAGCTTGTATTCATATTTGGTCGAAGGTGTAAGTCCCTTGAGTACAGCCTCATAGACACCTTCCGTGCTACGAGTTGCATCCGCACTTTTCCAGTCGCCATTGCCCTGAGGACGGTAGGCGAATTTGATTGCCGAAGGGTCGCTGAACTCAGCCTCGTCTACATCGGCGTGAACCGTGGCGTGTCCTGCCCAGATTTCGTATATTCCCGAAGGAGCGAGACCTGTGGAAACCGGTTCAAAGACTATGGTGTCGTCAATGACCTCGGTGGAATGGTCCACTTCAAGTTCAAATCCGAGTTCGCCGTCCTTGATTGTGTATTTCACATTCAAGGTGTAGACCTTTCCCGCCTCCACAGTCGGGATTGTTCCGGTTTTTGTGAAGGGCTTGCTGTCTTTAGGAAGAGTGCCGGAGAATGTCCACGAAAGCTGCGGCTCATCAAGACCTTCAACGATGAAATAGCCCTCGCTTCCGGACTTCGACGCATCGTAAACCAGACTGTGTTCCTCGTCAAGACCTATGGTAAAACTGTAGCCCGCCGCAAAATTCTCTGCAACGCTCGGATCGAAGGAAATCTTTGAAATGGCGTTGTTTACAGTAGCCTCAACCTGAACAGAGGTGTTTGTGCCCGAAGAAACGGTGAAACTCTTTGTTCCCTTGTAGCTTTTCTGCTCCCAGGATGCTGTCTGAGCTGACTCCTTGGCAGCTTCACCGGCGATTACATCCACACGATATTCGTTGGACGGGAGGTAGATGGTCTGGGGAGCCTCGGCATAGACATAACTACGGACAAGTCCGCTGAAGTCCCCCATATAGATTTTCACTTTTGCAGTGTTGAGAAGTTCATCCGAAGAAAGCGCCGCTTTGGTCTTGGATAATGATACTCCGAGAGTGATGGAACCGGTGCCTTTATCCGGCACTATTTCAGTTTTGCTGCAAGAAGCGGCGGCTCCCGCGATGGCAAGGAGAAGAACTGCGATATTTCTGTTTTTCATATCCCTCCCTCCTATTCATTAACTATCATTATGATATCGAACGAGTTGCGACAACCTTTCGCATCAACGACGTTCATCTTGAATGTATGCGTGCCAGGGTAGAGCACGATTGCCTCCTGTGCCTTGCTGAGGTCGAATTTGATGTCGGTCTGTCCGACAAGTGTCGCTCCGTGAGGGAAAGGCACAACCTGGAAAACGAGGTCCTGTTCCGGGAGCGGGTTCACGAGGTCGATTGTTCTTGCCTGTGCCGCGTCGAGAGCTGCAAGGAAAGCATCGCTTGTGGATGTGATGTCCACGGTGAACTTCTTCACTCCGTTAGGAACGAGGGACTTGAGGATGAGGTGAATTTCCTTTTCCTCTTTCTTAGGCATAACGACATTCTTGAGGTCGGTGAATTCCGCATCGCAACCGCCGGCGTAGTCGAAGTCAAGAGTGATGCCTCCGTCGCCCTTAGGTGCAGAAGGGTCTTCGCCGATGATATCCTCTGTGATGTCATTGACATCGTTGCCGAGTTCCTTGTCGTCCACCAGGGAGTTGATTACTATATCGAAGGTGGCATTACCCTCTTCATTTGCTTTCTTGATGAATTTAACCTGACGCCACTGCTTCGCCTTTACATTAGTGAAGGTCTTGGTCATCGTCTGGCTCTTGCCTTCAATCTGCCCCTTAAATCTGACGAGCATAGTCGTACCCGCAGGATTGTTCACAGAGAAATATCCTGCGCTCTGCTCGTAGCTTGCAGTCGAGCCTTCGTAGCGAAGAGCATAGTCAAGCGCAGTTCCCGCAGTCACTTCAACAGATGCCACACCCGCTCCGGTGACCATTGCAAGGAACTCATCGCTATAGGAAACTGTCACCTTGCACTGAAGGAGCTGACAAACGATGCTTCCCACAGATGTGGTCTGGCCCGCTGAAATCGAAAAATCCTTTGATGCTCCGTAGACCGGCTGCTCAAAAGCCGCCACTGGAGTTCCCTCTTCTGAAGAACTTGCCACAAGGCGGTAGTTTCCTGCCGGAAGAGAGACTTTATTATTCTTTTGTTTGATGGCAGAATAGGTGGTTGTGAGAGCCACTGATTCCGTCTTTGTGTCAAATATCTTTATGCTGTAGTTCCCGCTCGCCGCAGTTGTGGCCTTGGTCTCAACTTCGTCATTGCAAGAAATGCTGAACTCTGCAAACGAAAGCGTTCCGGATGCCTCATCAGAGAAAACTGTCACTTTCTTGCAAGATACCAGAGAAACTGCCGTGATGGAGGCGATTATCATTATTGTCTTTTTCATCATTCTTAGTCATTAAGTTCAACATCGCCACAGTCAATGGTTTCTACCGTGTCGTTAAATGTCACGCTAATCTTGAGCCCTCCGACAGTGGATGCATCAAAGCTAATGGTGTAGCAAGTCGCGCTTTCAAGAGAGTTGTATTCTTTCGAGAAAGTCTTCGGACTGCCGCCACCCTGCTTTGTGAATGTGCCGGAAAGTGTGAATTTGTAGGCATCGACAAAGGCCGCACGAGTCTCGCTTTTAGGGAAATCGATTTGTGTGCCTGTGCCGGTGGTGAGTTTCAAGTTCCAATCCGTGAAATAGTTCCTGAAATTGTCGCTGAATGAGAGCTTCACGATTGAGTTTCCCAGTGAAGCAGGAATGCTGACATTTGTCTTGTTTCCGCCGTTGACAACAAAAGCTGTCTGACCGCTGAAATAAGGCTTGTCAAAACCCTCATTTCCTTCAGTGCCGTAACTGGCTTTAACAGTGTAGTTTCCGCCCTTAAGAGGCTTCGCACTGTCCCAAGCGGAGACGAGCCCCTTGTAGATTTCAAGATTGTCGCTGTTAGTGAGACTTATTGTGAAGTCCCCTGCAGATGGAAGTGATGTATAGTCTGAGACATTGCTCTTTGTGACATCATCCACAATCCGGTAGTTGGAGACGGCAAAACTCACTGTTCCATCTCCGCTGCCAAGCCCTCCGGTGTTCACACTCTTGGAACAAGAGAGCGACAACAGCGCAGCAGCACTGCAAATTGCAATTTTAAATAGGTTCATAATTAAAGTTTTATATGTGCAAATCTTTTATTTCGCTATTTGAACTTTGATGTTGTCGAGGTAGAGCCAGCAGGTGGTGTTGGTGGTGCCGGCCTGGTACTCCGCCGCGCTCCTCCACGTAATGCGGAGAACTCCCGTCGGAGCCGAATGGATGATCCTCGTGTCGCTGTTCGGAGTGCTCGTGTAAGAGCCGGTGTATTCCTTCGCATAGAACGTATTGTCGGACTCAAATGTTCCGGAATCGTCTCCACTGCTATAGCCTTTCGTGTCCGTAACATAACCGATATAAACGTTCTGACCGACGTTGCCGTCAGTGATTATGGCTATGCCTCCGTACTTATTGTTAACTCCGTAGTCGTAGGACACTTTTATGTCCGTTGATTTTTTGAGAGATATTATAGGAGCTGAGTCAACTCTGGCGTCATAACCTTTAGAAGTTTCCCTCCTGCAGGCAATCCTTATGCACATCCCGGCTTCCGCCCCCACGCGTCCCCCTGTCCATCCGTTCAGGAATGACTTAGGCGACTTTGAACCGGCATTGCTCATCGCGTAGTTGTCTCCTGAATTGAAAGACTCCACGCCGGAGAAATCCTCATAAAGAAGATAAGGCAGACCTGCCGAAATCTCCGCAAAATTCAGCGTTGTCAAATCCGGCACACGCACAGTCTGCGTGGCATCAACGTGCTCTGTATCAAAGGTTACAGTGACATCTTTCCCACTGAATGTACGGAATGTGTCAAGATTCTCAAACGGGATTTCAAATGTCTCCCCGGTAGTGATTTCGTGACCCGGACGATACTCATAAATCGTCGAACCATCTCCCCAGGTACATCCCTGTGGAGCAGTCAGTCTCACGGCATTCGCATTCTCTCCCAGATTGTTCGAAGACACGGTAAAACGCAAACGGCCATATTCCCGAATGTCGGAAATCCGCAAACGCACAGGGGTCGAATGTCCCGCTGCAAATGTCCTTCCCTCAAGATTCACAGGATAGGCATTGGCAATTTTGGTTTCGGTATATATTTTTATATTGATGGATTCTGACGCCTCAAACGACGACGGGAAAAATGCCGCCATCGCATATTTCCTCTCAGAAGATGTCGAATTCACAAGAGGTTCCGAAAGTTTCAGGGTAATTGATTTTTCTTCACCGGAAAATTCAGCCGCGGCCTCGGTGTCGGTGAAGTCCGCAACAAGTTTTCCTGCAACCGGCTTTGGAAAAGTCAGGACCATTTTAACAATAGCCTCACCGCCCAATTTGTCCTCACCCTCCGGAAGATAGAAACGGAACTGGTGGAGAAGATGCTCCATACTCATTCCGAGCCTTGTGTAGTCGGAAAGTTCCTTCACTTCCTCCAGCGGACCGTGAAGCAGAGGATTTGCAATCATTATGTCCGCACCTCCGGAAACTTTTCCGTCCTGGACGGAAGGAATGGTGAATGTCGCTTTCGTGAGGCTTACAGACTCAGGAACCGGGTAGGTGGCGAAGTAGGTGTAGCGGTCCTCTGGCATCGCCGAAGGGAGCGTGGCTGTAAAAAATGCCTTGTCACCGTTGAGACCGTAAACAGAAAAAACAGTATTGTCGAGTGTGTACTCGCCTGCGGAATTCTTTGCCCAAACACAAATACAGTCTCCCTTTTCCCAAGAAGAAGTGAGTCCGTCAGCGTTCATCGAGCTGCGGGTCGTGGAATCACCGGCATAGAAACCCACGCGACAAACACCGCTGTTCCCGGCCGTTTCCACGACATCTTTGCTACACGCAGAAAAAGCGCACAGCATTAGCGCAAAAAAAACATACTTAAGAGATTTCATAGTCTCCAAATTATCCCAAAATTCGGCCGGACAGAGTTCGCCCATAAGGCCAAATCTTTAATATTCAATTAATAAGGAGACATTCTGCCTCCTATATGTGCAACTAATCCGCTGCAAATATAGGAATTTTTTTTTATTTCAGGAGTTCCGTGATGTCGCGGCAGGTGTCGGGACTGATGTTGGCGGCCTGGGCAGCAATCATGCGGGCGCGGCGGTCGGGGTCGTCGCAGAGGAGGAGAGCCTGACGGACTTGCTCGCGGATGTCGGTGGTGGCGTAAGAGAGGCCATGGTAGTGGAAGAACAGGGCGTTCATCGTTTCGCAGCCCGGAATCGGTGCGGTGTGGATGATCGGGATGCGCTTCGCAGCGGCCTCTGTGCTGGAAAGCCCGCCCGGCTTGGTGAAGATCACGTCACAGGCATCCATAAGGTTCGGAATCTTGTCAGTGAAACCGAGCGCAACCACATTATCACTGTGGCGAAAGTTCTTTTGAAGATTAGCGCGCAACTCAGAATTGTTGCCGCAGACAAGAATGACCTCGACGGAATCGCCGCATTTGCGGAGGATTTCCTTGACCGTGTCCTGAATGTGTCCGAAGCCCATACTGCCGGACATAATCAAAAACCATTTCTTGGCCGCGTCCATATAGCCGTAGTCAAGTATACACTGTCCCCTCGCCTCACGCTTGTCGGCTGCAGGCTGATGGAAAATGCTCCTCACCGGGATGCCGAACGGATGCAGTTTCTCTCGCGGGAGGCCTTTCTTGACACATTCCTCAATGAGGTGCTCGTGAGGAACGATGTAGTAGTCGAGCTCGGTGTCTTTCATGAACGGGATGCAGGTGTAGTCGGTCATCACGAACACGGACTTTGCGGAGAGCTTGCCCTTGCGCTTGAGGGCAGTGACGGCTTCCGCAGGGAATATGTGTACGCAGACCACTACGTCGAATCCATTTTGCTCGATGTAGTCGTGGAGATGGTCGCAGTAGAGTTTATTTGCGTAATATACCGGAGATTTCGACGTTTCGAGAGCATCGCTCACCGCCGCACCCGCACGGTAGGCCATGGCAAAAAGCTTTGTGCGCGTCGAGAAGAGATATATCTCGGAAGAGCGTTCCTTCGCCTCAGGGCTTACTAGCCCCATAGTGTCCTGAACTTCAGCTTCAATTCCCTGTGACTGAAGGTATTCAAGATAGGCTTTCGCCGCAGAGTTGTGTCCTTCGCCAGTTGAGCAGGACAGTATAAGCACTTTCATGTCTATGTTGTCTAAAAAGTTTATGCAAGGCTAAAAATCCTCACTATACAGTTACAAATCCGTCGGCAAAAATAGAACAAATATTTCATATAACGAAAACGGGCAGGCACTATACACGTCGGCTATAGATGTCAAACGTGAATGCGATGCCGGTTTCCGGGTCGGTATGCAGGGGAGAAACGCTGTCCTGACGCCATGTAGAGGGGTCAATGGACGGGAAATGACGGTCGGCGGCGGGGGCTGCGGAGAGGATGCGGGTGATATAGAGTTTGTCGGCAATGCCCATCGCTTCCGCATAAAGTTGCGCGCCGCCGATGACAAAACAGCGCTGCACCCCGTCCTTCTGTTCCAGAAAACTAATTGCAGAGGGCAAGTCACCGAACACGGAAATACGTTCGTCGTCGGAGCATAAAGTCTTGGATATGACAATATTGAGCCGCCCGGGAAGTGGACGTCCTATGGACTCGAATGTACGTCGCCCCATAATGACAGGACACCCCATTGTCGTCGCTTTGAAATATTTCAGATCCTCCGGCAGATGCCACAGAAGGGCGTTGTCCTTTCCGATGGCCTCATCTTCCGCCACCGCCGCAATTATACATTTTTCCATACTTCGCTAATGATTCAAGTTTCGCAAGTATTCTAACTTATTGAGAACATTAACCTACTATTTCAAGAAAGTTGAAGCCGCATCACTTGAAAAAACGATCGCTCCGGCCGCTGAAAGAAGCACAAGAAGAATCAGCAGGGCAGAACTTGCCGTGGATATACGCGCACCGACAACATAAGACTGAGGCTCGAAGCGCATCACAATCTCATGTTCACCGGCAGGAAGAATCATTCCACGGAGCATCCAGTCGCCACGGAAAATCTCCGTCTCCACCGCAGACGACGTCGCTTCGAAGCGGTTTCCTACAGTCTCGCCCACCTCGCCGACAGGGCCGACCCATGCCTTCCATCCGTCCGGATAGTAGATTTCGCTGAACATTACAGCACGTGGAGACGAAAGCCGACACTCATAGTGGAGTTCATTCGGCTCATACGAGGTCATCCTGATGAAATCATCCGGATTCTCGGAACTCTCTTCAATCTTTGATGCAATATCTTTAAAGTCAGGGCCTAAAACCACCGTGTTATCAAGATCGGTATCTCCAAGAAAATCAATCTCCTCATTAACCGACTCCGCCGTGCGGGCGTCATTAACGAACCAGCAGTTTCCGCAGGCGTAGTCGTTAACAACCGGGGCCATATCCTCTCCCAATATGATATATTTGCCGTTTAACATTGATGTTATGCGAAGATACGGCAAATTTTCCTCTAATTCACTGATTGTCGCGCAGGTGCCGGCCGCCTTGTAGAGAGAGTTGATTTCTCCGGAAATGTACCGCTCAATGAGGTCCTGATAGCGCTGAAGTTTCACCGGGCTGTAGCCGCCGATGCACTTGTGGCGGTAGCATTGATGCGCGTCATTGAATGTGTTGACGCTCAAGTCGAGGACGCGATAAGACAAATCCCTGTCCGCGAGTATGCTCTTGTCGACAGGTCTCTCCTTAAACTGCGCCTCCCAATTTTTCGGAGAGATGAAATGGTCGTTGTTCAGGTAGCGCTTGCCCACGCTGAAAAGGTCTAAAAGGACCAGAACTCCGATTATCGTTCCCGCGACATAGCCCCTTCCTGTGCGCACAAACGGCTCTTTCTTCCAATATACCCACAGCAGTATTACTGAAGCCAAGGATATGACATACAGGCTTATGAGGGCGTCGTGACGGAGCATCGCCCTGCGGTCTTCGCGAAGCGCATCCACAAGAATATCCTGCATGCCGGCGTCAGATGCGGACGTAAAGTCCCCCGCAAGTCCGGGGAACAAGGCCATAATCAGACAGAAACCGCCCGTCAGCCCACCGGCCCAGAGCACGGCACGGATAATCTTTTTGTGATTGTAATCTTCCTTTATAATCTTGTCAAGCGTAAGGAATCCAAGCAGCGGCACCGTCACCTGAAGCACAGTCAGCGCCATTGACACCGTCCTGAACTTGCTGTACATCGGCGCATAGTTGAACCACAGCCGCGTGAACCACATGAAATGATTGCCCCATGCGAGGAAAACCGCAATGAGGGTCGCCACGA